>Ga0209615_100066_pt1 | contig 11221 bp, 15 predicted proteins | sample 4B3metaG_FD_184151 | JGI IMG/M metagenome (GOLD analysis project Ga0209615, IMG submission 184151) | Freshwater bacterial and archeal communities from Indian Creek, Illinois, USA to study Microbial Dark Matter (Phase II) - 4B3 metaG... | ecosystem: Environmental > Aquatic > Freshwater >... | reverse complement strand
GCGCTTGGGTCTCAGGCGTTGCGCGTGCGCGGCCTGTAACTGACTCAACCAGACCTTCAAAGAATCCAGGCTGCTGTGCTGGCGCTGCTGGCGCAGGCGCTTCCAAGGCTGCCGCACCACCACCTGCGCGGATTGCTGCCACCCTAGCTTTTAGATCAGACGAATCTGGCGCAACATCATCGGGGATGTTGTTGATGGTGATGCCATCTTTGGTGGTGATGGAATAGGCCATGTCAGTATTCCACCACAACGTTTCTGTTCGCTGGAGCTGGTGGAGGCGGCGTAGGCGTTTCTGCTATCTCAGGCCCAAACACGTTTTCAGGGTTAAGCCGGTAGTTCTTGACCACAACGCCGAGCGCCTTTTTGTCGTCGTTTGATTTCTTTTGTGCAGAGTCCAAGTATTTCTGAGACAAAGCCACATACTCTTTGCGCTGAGCATCGCTGAGCAGTTGGCCGTTTTGGGCTTTTTCCAGCCTGTTTTGCAATTGCGTGAACAGCCCTGCAGTGTCGCGTGCGGTGGCAAATTCAGTCTCGCGCACCACTGAGCCTGGGTCAAGCATCTTCATAAAGCCGGTAATCAAGGCAATGTCACCTGGGCCATTCTTTGAATTTGCGGATGATTTGATGTTGGCAAAGGTGGTGCCCAGTTCACCATAAACTTTGGAGCGGACTTGGTATTCCTTGCGCAGCTTTTCTTCCTGCTCAAACACTTTGGCAGGATCAATGCCTCCAGATGCTTTGAGTGCTTCCAAATCAAGTGCGGCTTTTTGAGTCTCCACACCAAGTTTCCTTGTCGCAGCCAATGCAGACCCAGTCTGGGCTTGCGTCAACCCAAGATCGGCAGCCTTCTTCTTGAGGTCTGCCAATACAGTTTTTTCTGCATACTGAGCATCGACCTTAGCCTTGGCTGCATCAGCCGTCGCCTTGGCTGCATCTGCTGCCGCCTTCTCTGCTGCATTGCCAGCGGTAGCCTGCGCCGTGGCTGCATCTGCCACCGCTCTGTCAGCTTTTGCAACAGCCTCGGTCACTGTGCTTGGCGCTGTGGCTGCCGTGGTTCTGGCCTTGACTGCCTTCTCGAAGCGATCCGGATCAATAGTTGTCAGGGCTAGGTTTACACCAGACTGAGCGCCTTTGACGTTCCCGTTTTGCAGAGCAAACAGCACATCTTCGTAAATCTTGGTCGGTTCTCCCGCATTTTTCTTGGCATCAATGATGGTTTGGACGCGAGACATTGCAATGTCTGGCGCATTGTTCTCAAGGGCGTTGGATATTTCGAAGCCTTGGGTGAACTCCGTGTTTACACGCTCTTCACCGACACCTTTGCGCACATCACCAAAGGCTTCGCGGAATTGAGGATACTTGGCAATCATGCCAGTCCACGCCTTTTGCGAGCCATCGGCCTGAGCCGTTTGTAGGTCGTCGGAGAATTGCTGCCTGACTTGTTCTGCCTGTTGACGCTGTTGGCGTTGTGCCAAGGCTTCACCAAACCCGGCAAATTGCGACGCAAGGTCAACCTTGGGAGCCATCGCCATGTAATTGGTCGGAGCTTGTAGTGGATTGATGGCCATGTTTTTTCCCTATCTTAAAACTTGAACCCGCCGCCGCCACCGCCGAATTTAATGCCGCTTCCGCCACTAACGACTCCAGCACCAGGTGAAGCGGCAGCGCCACCTCCACCAAACGCTCCGGCTGCTAACGTCCCGATAGACAGAAGATCGCCAAATGCTTGTCGAGCAACCCCTCCCTTGGCCATTTGACCGCCTGCGATGGCTGCGCCTTGATTGGCCAGCAGGTTCCCGATGTTGCTGGCTGACTCCATTCCAGACGCCGCCTGCCCTGCGGCAGATGCCTGACCAAGCTCAGAAAGCCCGCCAAGCCGCCCGTACTGCTGCTCGATCAGAGCGTTAAGGGCTTGGGGCCGGAACTGAGACAGCGCGGCCTGTACGTTTCCGCCACGCAGACCACCAGTAGCTGATGCGTTTTGCAGGATGGCGTTTTCGCCCTGCTGGGTGAGTGCTTGGAAAAGAGGAGACTGCTCAAAGCCTGCCATGGCTGTGCGTTGAGCACCTGGGCCTCCCAATCCGACCAGGGCTTGCTGTTGACCAAGAGCGCCGGTGCCTGCTTCAACATAAGGAGCCATGAGCTCGACAAGCGCATCAAATTGCCTTCTCTGCTCCTCGATGCCAGCCTGGGCTGAGGCGGCTTGGGTTTTAGCTGCTTTACCTGCGGCCTTAGCCGATTGCTTTGCGCCGGTGATGCCGCCTACAACGTCACCGATTACGTCTCCAATAAAACTCATTTTGAACTCCAATCCATCCGGGTCATGCCCAGCACATAAATGTCTTTTAGCATGCCGTTCTGCACACACGCTGCACGCCTTCGGCCTTCTTCTTTAAAGCCGAGTTTTAAGCAGTAGTTTTTGGCCGACTCCAAGCCTTCAATGATGTAGGCGGTGACTCGCTGAATGGGCTGGGCAAATGCCCATTCCAGGCAAGCCATTCCAAGAGCGCGTGAGTGCTTGAGAACTGATCGCTTCAATAGCGCATGCAATTCAATCTCGATAGGAGAAAAGCGAATCGCCATGAAAGCACCAGCAAAGGTGTTGCCCACCCAAGCGGATAGGTAAGTGACGGCTGGATGGTTGATGGGAGCCGCTGGTCGGTGATCGTGGCCGATCTTGAGGATGTACGGATCAGAATAGACCTCAAGCAGATGGCCTTTCGTGATTCCTTCCGTTACAGCCAGCATTGACCACTCCTGTTGAGGGAAAGCTGCTGGCGGCTCAGATGACTCAGCGGTTTGATTTTCACACATTTCTCGAACCCGTCAATCTTCCATCTCAAATTCGCGTTCTTCCCACGCTTGGCATGAACGAAGATCGTGGCAGATGAAATCAAAGTTGTTGCAGTAGCCACGGAAGCCCGCGTCGGTGTCCCAGTCGTTGCGCGGGATGCGCTCCATCTTTGCCTGCGTCATGGTGCTATTGTCGTAGTACTCGCAGTTGGAGCAGCGACGCCGACGGGCCTCCTTCTCGTCAACCTGCATGGCCTTGCCAAGCGCCACCCAGTAGACCTTGTTGGCCGTTGGCTCGTTGGATGGGTTCTCAGGGCCGAGCATCCAGTCGTCAATGACGATCTGGGTGTTCTTCTTGTTCTCGGCTGTGGTGATGAATTCTTCTTCAACCGGCAAGCCGATAAAGCCTTTTGGCATCATCATGAAGTCTTTCATGCTGTTCTCCTTATGTGATTTCGCGGCCAGATGCGCGGATGGTCAGCGAGGTGGCTGCGCTGGCAATGGTACTGATGAAGCCGCCTGATTCCAACACCTGGCCGACCAACTCTGGACAGGTGTAGGTCTCATCTGGGGCAATGGATCGGGTATCCAGAATCAGGTTAGATACACCCGCGCTGCCGCCACTGGTTATCAGGTTGACGCTAAACGTCACGTTACCTGCGGTGGTGTTGGTGACGGTGAACTTGTCGATGATCGCCTTGCAGTTGGTGGCGGTGTACTGCGCTGTCTGCGCATTCTCGGCCTGCTTTGCAGGGATCAGAACTTTGACGGTGACGGTCACGGGTGGCTCCTATTGTTCAGTTTGGGTGACAGCAAGAATAACGGCTGGCGCTGCCGGTGCAAACGCCGTTGCCGCGACCGTGGCAATGCTGACGTTCGTGTTGTCGGCAGCGTACATGACCTCGATGAAGTCACCGGCAGTAAATGACGCTACCTCGTTAAGCGAAACCACCAGATAACCGTTGTTCAGCGTGATGGACGCAACGCGGGCTGAATTGGGGAAGTCTGTCGTACCATTCAACCGCAACCAGACCCAGATGGATTTCTGCGCTGCGTTGGTAGATGTGACCTGTACCGAGGCTGCGATGTTGTACAGCCCAGCTTGGGCGATGATGATCTGTGATGTGGTGCCACCGATGCTGACGCCGTTGGCAATCTCTGTATTTGTAAACAACAACGGGTAGGCCGTATTGATTACGGCAGGGCTTTGGCTGTTGGTCTTGGTGAACTCGCCGTAATAAATCTGTTGCTCAATCGTGGGCCGCACGAAGATGACGCCATCAGTTGCGCCAACTTGCAGCACGGCTGCGATAGGCACCACGTTGTTTGGTGCTGTTGGTTTGACGTTTGTCAGCCCGCCCGCCACGGTAGGGCTGGCGTAGAGAATGTCGCCCAGCGTGAAAGCACTGGTGTCAACATCACGCACAAACCCCCAAACCGTGCAATAGCCTTTTTGTCCAGTGTCGGGCAAGTCGTGCGTCATCACTCCGACGACGTACAACGTGTTGGTCGCGCCGTTAGCTAGGTAAGGAGCTACTGACAATGCGCTGTCTGGTATGGCCCCCGTAAAGCCCACCACGGTTCCGTTGGGGATGGTGACGCCGGTGAAGTTGGCTACGCGAGCGTAAGTTTCTAGCCCAACTTGCTGAACAACGCCGTACTCCATGCCGAGATCAGCGGTCTGGTCTGTCTCGTTCCATGCCATGCGCCGGATACGGGAGACGTAAGGTGCTGAACCGTTGAAGTCCAGGTAGTCGGTGACGGTCGAATTGTTGTTCTCAATGACCGGGGCGGCTGCAAGTAACTCGACGGCATTGGCCAGCCGGGTAAGTTGGGCAAGCGCCTCATTTGCCGTGGCTTGGGCTGTGCCCGCCGAGATGCTGACCTCATTGACAACATCGGGAGCAATCTGATCTACGGTGGCAAACAACAGCTCGAACTGCCTGATCTGTTGCTGATCGCTCAGAAAGCTGGCAAGCTGATCCCGCGTGAGATTGAGCTTGCGCGATGTTTGTGCGGTTGCCATCAGTACGCCAATGCTTCCATTTGTGCCTCAAGGCGCATGAATGAAACGTGAGCATCGCTGTCGCCTCGGAAGCGCTGGATGCGCCAGTTGCGCATGTGACCCTGCTGGAACCACGCGAGGCGCTTGGAGGTACTTCCGATGGTGCCGACTGCGATGCTGCGATCCTGGCTCCAAGCGAGGCCGTCCACGCTGTAGCTGGTGCTGATCTGCGGATTGGTGCCAAGCGCAACGCTGCCAGTGAGACTGACCAGCTCAAGGCGGTTGAAGATCGCACCGTTTCCTTCGTTGTACACGATGAGCGTGCCGAACTCCCAGCGCACCTGCTCGCCCCAGTGGTTGCCGGTGTCTTGCACCAGGTATCCGATGGAGCTGGATTGCGGATCTCCGACCAGCCACTTATCGTAGGCCCAGACCAGATTGCGGGCCCGGTACTGTGCGAAATCGACTACGGTTGTCGTGAGGGTGAACCAGACCTGATCCTGCAAAACCTCGGATGCGGCTGCGTCATAGACCACGGTGCGATCTGGCAGGTGAACGTACAGGTGCTGGTTGGCTTTATCGTTACGGGCCTCGAACTTGACGGTGGCCAGTTCAACCTCGGTGTAGGTGAGCAGCAAGTTGTCGATCTCTTGCGTGCTGATCTTTTGGGTCTGCGCTGAGACCCCGAGATAGATGCCGGGAGCTTCGTTGCGGCCACCGCCTAGGAAAGCAATGTGGTCAACATAGACGCAACAGCCGAATGTACCGATCACGCCCTTTGGAATCTGAGCGCCATCAATGCGTTGAAATGGAAAAAGCTCTCCGCCCACGTTGTCAAACACCTCGATGGTGTTGCGGTTCAGTGCATAGACCTCGTTGCGCAGCTTGAGCAGCGCCACCACGGGATCGGGGTCAACTTCTGACGATCCGTATTTCAGCGGGTTGACTTGAGTGGGATCGTTCAGTTCGGTGACGATCAGGAACTCTCCGTCGGTGGTCATAAAATAACCGTCCACCCAGCAGAAATCCAGCACTACGCCGAGGTCTGGATCGGTAACTTCAACCAGCCCGCCAGATGGCGACCAGTAATACAGCCGACCACCGGAGGCGACGGCTAAGCGATCAAAGCTGTAGTCGAGGGTTACCAGAGTATCAACTGGGCCTCCTACATCGCCAAGCACGGTCACAGCGCCATCGTTGGCCACGATCACTAGGCTGATGCCCATGACCCGGTAACAGACGCCATTCCAGTTGATGCCGCCACGGTCAACACCTGGCCCAGTTCCGTTGCCAACGATCCCATCACCAGGCCGCAAGAACCCATTGCTGATGCCGGACTGCTTGGGCACCGGCACCATGTTTACCGGGTAGGCGGTGCGCAGCTCTGGTGTGCTGTCAGCGTAGATGCCGTTGAGGATTGGAATCTGCATTCAGGTCACCACTTCACTTTGTTTGTCGGCAATAGCAAAGCAGATGGCAACGAAGTGCTCTTGGCTGAATGCCTGTTTTATCATGTTGACGTCCTTGTGCAGCAGTTGGACGTTTCCAATGATGTATCCCTTGCTGCTGTCAATGCGATCAAGCGATGCCGTGTGAATCTGGCCAACAGATGCCCAGGCAATCGGGATGCCTGAGAGATAACAAACGCCGCCCTGTTGGACGTAAAGCTGCCACACATCTTCAATGTTCAGATTCCACTCAATGCCTCGCGTTTCTGCGCCGATCTTGCACTTTTTAAACCAAGAAACCCTGATGGCATTGAACATTCCACGATGGCAGTTCTCGGTCTTTTTGTTGCTGCATGCCTTGCACTCTTTGCCACACAAAAACGACAGGATTGCGTAGTTTCTTCGCAGGTAATCCTGTTCAATACCGCACGTTGGGCATGGCTTGCACCAGCGACTATCTTGTCGCTGGTAAACCTGATCTGGTAGTTCAAGAACGTCCATAGTCACCACTTTACGCGGTTACTCCACCATGCGGCTGACAATTTGCCCTTGGCAATGTTCTGAGCGTGCCTGGCTTTGAATGATTCGTTGCGCTTCGATCCATCCGGAGAGCCGGACACGCCTTGCTGACCGAAGCGAATGGTTTTCACTTCGTCCCCAGCCTTGGCCACGACAACGTGGCTTTTGGTCGGATGCGATGGAGTGGCCTTGGGCTTGTTGTAGCCAGAGACCCCAGCACGAGCAAGGCGTGTGTCTTTGGTGGCCATGGAATTACGCCACTACAGCGCCACGGAATCCAACAACCCACCAGTCAGTCCCAGCGAACTGAAGCGTTACAGAATCACCGACAGCATTGAAGGTGATCGTCGTCGCACTTCCGAGGTTGGCCGGGGTCAAAACACCAGTGTCACCGCCTGCTGCTTCTGCAACATAGATGATCGTTTTGAGTTGCCCTTGTGCACCGTCTGCAAGGGTCAAAGCATTACCCGCTGCCGTCGATGTGAAAGCGGTAGCAAGGCTGGTGATATTGACAGCGCCTGGCCCACTCAATGCCTGAACCGTTGCCGATGCCCCAGTGCCGCCATTAGCAACCGGCAGAGCACCGGTCACGCCCGTTGTGAGTGGCAACCCTGTGCATGAGGTAAGCGTGCCTGATGTTGGAGTGCCAAGAATCGGGGTGATGAGCGATGGCGTGTTCGCAAATACGTTTGCACCTGTGCCGGTCTCGTCGGTCAAAGCTGCGGCAAGGTTTGCCGAGGTGAACGATCCCAACGAAGTAGCGTTGCCAACCGAAGTCACAGCACCAGTAAGGTTTGCGTTGGTGGTGACATTTCCCGCTGTCAGGCCAGCCGCCGTGCCCGTGATGTTCGTGCCAACGAGGGCGGTGGGCGTACCTAGTGCAGGCGCGATCAGAGTCGGGGCGTTGTTGAACACCAATACACCGGTGCCAGTCTCGTCGGTCATTACCGCACGCAAATTGGCGCTCGATGGCGTTGCAAGCCAAGTCTGTATGCCAGAGGCGTAGACCGTTTCGGCGTTGATCTGATACCAAGAGTTTGTAGGCTGGTAGAAGCGAATCGCTGTCGCTGTACCGGCTGCCAATGACGTCACGCCGCCGTAGATGGCCGATGCGCCGTTGAGGGCAAGGGTAAGCGAGGTAATCTCTTGGGTCGTCGTAATCAGAACCGAAGTGCCATCAGGGACACCAGTGTTCAACGGCAGGGTGATCGTGCCGGTGGCCAGCGTTCCGGCAGGTTGCAGCAGCATCCACTGGTCATTGCTGACTGGTGTTGGCACTGTGATGTTGAAGCCAGAGCCAGGCACAAAGAGATTGACCGACAAGGTCGGTGATGCAAACGATGTCTGGAAGTATTGCAACAAGGCACTAACCGACATTTTCCGAGCGTCGCCATTGTTCTGGTCGTAGACCGGAATTTGGTTCGCACCAGAAACTTGGCTGATGCTGGATAGTTGATTGATTTGTGGCATGTTAATTCCTCAGTTGTATTCAAGCGGGCCATCTTGACCGGCCAAGACTGGATCGTAAGGACGCTGCAAAAATGGGTCGTCATAGACTCGCCATGGCTTGTTGCCAGCCCCACTTGGCATAGTGCCTGGCATTTGCTGTTCCATCGGCATCGCTGCACGAGACAAAAGTGTGTTGTACGATTCTTTGGCCGTCATCTTAGTATCAGCCATTACTTGCTTGCCGTAGGACGGAGCCAGCTTGATGCCGAGGTTAGTGTAGATGGCCTCGTTTGCGCTGTCCGGCACGTTGGTTTGCTCGTCCAGATCGCTGTCTTGGGGGCTGGATGGCAGCGGATAGCCCAGGCGGATTCCAAGTGCGTTCCACGCAGCCATCATGGTGTCCAAGCGCCGGAGAGCAGATTGCATTTGCTCTGGAGTGAGATCAAATGCATAAGAGGCAAGGCCGATCTCGTCAAATGCCTGCTCAATAAATTGGCGCTTAGTCCATCCCATCTCATTCTCCGGTTGGCGCAGACAATTGATCTTGAATCAATTGTCCCAGTTTTTTGTCTTTGGTGCGACCGTCGAACTTGATGCCTAGTTCGGTGGCCTTGGCTTCCAATTCTGCGCGGGTTGGCGGTGCATCTTCGCTGGTAGATTCAGGCTCGATGATTTGGGCCGGAGCTGGTTTTGCCTTGCGTTGTTCACGCCAATCCAACGGCTTAGCTGGTTTTTTCTTTTTTGTTGGCTTAATAGCCCACTTCGGCTTTGGCTTTTTGAAGCCGCCAGCGTTTTCACCTGCGGCAATGATGGCATCAGCGGATGATGTGAACCAACCTACCGCCAGCTTTGCATCAAGTGCTTCTTGCGTCTGCACGCTGTCAAAGTCGTATGTTCCGCCACCAGGCTTGCGTTGCTGGCCTGGGCTGCGGTAGATCATTGCCGGAAATGATGTGCTCATTTTTTGGGTTTCATTGGCTTGGCTGTTTTGGCGGCTTCTTTGAAAGCGGCTGCTGTAGGTGCGTCCTTGGCTCCAGGCTTACGCATTTTTTCTTTGCTTCCTGCTGCGATACGCTCACGCTTAGCTGCGATGTTTGCGTAAAGACCGGGTTTCATTTCATAGCCTTTTTGGGCGCTTTGCTTGGCTTGCCTGCTGCCTTGGCTGCTTTTTCGGCTGTGCTAAGTGCAATAGCCACGGCCTGCTTCATTGGTTTGCCTGATTGCTTTTCCATCTTGATGTTCTTGCCGATGGATTTGCTTGAATAGCCTTTGGTCAATGGCATGGTGCGATCCTTTAAATAGAGAAAGGGGGGCCGAAGCCCCCCTATCATTTCACAGCTTAGGTCTGATTGAACAGCAGGATGCCGGACATTTCAGGCTGCTTGTTCACGACGCCGAACAGCGTGTCAAGACGGTACTTGATCGTCATCGAGTCAATGTCGTAGAACTTTTGCATCACCAATTCAACGCCCTGGTCGGTGGTGGCACGCATCACTGCGGTACCAGCATCGGATGGGACGGCGTAACGGCCAGGCAAGATTTCCAACGAATCACGCTGCCAGAACACGTTGATGTTCGAAGCTGCGGTGTTGAGCCAGTTGATTGGCGCAGCAGCCGCTGGCGTAACGATGACGTTTTTGTATTGTGCCGATGCATCGCTGGCCACTTGGTTCGAGATGATGCCAGGGCTGATAACCATCTGCGTACCGTTGGTCACGCTAATAACGCGGAACGTCTTGAGCTGACCAGTGGATTGCTTGGTGATGTGATGCACTGCGACCACGCCGTCGATGGTGAACGCATCGCCAGCAACGACACCGACCGTGTTGGAGACGGTAATGGTTTGATAGCGGTTGTCCACGTTGATCTGGCCACCGACGGAAGTCGAGGTTGCCTGGGGCACCAGATAGTTCAACGCTGCGTTTTGCGTGTCGATGGTCGTCACGCCGCCGCCAGCCGCAGCGATGCGGTTCGCGTAGTCAAACTTGTAGGTGTCAAAACCTGCAACCATGCCGACGAAGTTGCGCTCGTAGGCTTTGTCAGATTTGGCGTTGCCAAACGAACGGCTGGCTTGCGACAGATTGCCGGCCAGACCGTTGTAGTCGCGGCTGGACAGGCCCAGGAAGCGATCATAGTCAGGCACGCCCTGTTCGTTCATGATGCTGTCGCACAAGGCCACATCGTCATAGTCGCCAGCAGCGGTAGAGACAGGAACAACCAGCGTGCCTTGAGCGGCCGCGGTGTTCATGATCGCCACGTTGATATCGGAAGCGAGCTTTTGCTTGGCTGACTCGCCAAGACGACCTTCTTGCAATGCATCGCGCAGATCGAGCGTGGTCATCGTCCAGGGAACAGTCTTGCTGAAACCGATGGTCGATGGCACCGACAACTGGGTCATGTTCTGGTACGAACCGGCAATGGTCGTACCAGGCGTGCTGTTGATGCTCTGTGCCATATAAGGCATTGGACGCCAGATGACGTTGTTGGTACGGGCCATTTCGGTTTGGTCGGTGTTGTAGACCGACACATGACGCGACAGAACCAGCAAGTCCTGGAAACCTTCGAGGATGTCTTCAAACGCAACGCGTTCTTCTTTTGAGAAACTATTAGCCATGATGGGCTCCTAAAAAATAGATTATTTAGATGCTGATCGCTTCTGCGCTTTGTACTGGATGACTTTCGTCATGTTGCCAGTTTTTTCTGCTTCTGCTCTCAGCCGTTCAAGGGTTGAGTCCACCGCTCCAGATACTCGACCAGTTCCGGACACGATTCTCTCGGGAGGTGGTGCTGCCTTGCGATTGGTAACTTTCAAGTCTTTCTCCAGTTTTGCAACCGCAAATGCAAACTTTACGGGGTCTTTGATGGCTGCCAGCTCTTGCGCCTTCTTTGGATTCTTTCCGAGTGCGTAGACAACCAGTGCAGGATTATCCGCACCTTGGAGCATTACGCCTTGCTGGGTGACGTTGAACAATTCCTGGGCGGTAGCCTCGGCATCATCAAAGTCTTT
>Ga0209615_100063_pt1 | contig 11552 bp, 12 predicted proteins | sample 4B3metaG_FD_184151 | JGI IMG/M metagenome (GOLD analysis project Ga0209615, IMG submission 184151) | Freshwater bacterial and archeal communities from Indian Creek, Illinois, USA to study Microbial Dark Matter (Phase II) - 4B3 metaG... | ecosystem: Environmental > Aquatic > Freshwater >... | reverse complement strand
CATATACTTCTGTATAAAAGCAAAAGACGCAGGCATTGATACTTGGGTAGACCATGACTTATCTATGGGGATAAAGCACATAGGTCAATATAGTTATAGCTGGGCAAACATAGAGAAAACATAATGGCGTACACAAACTATACGGATTTGCAGGCTTCTGTTGCTGGCTATCTAGGCCGTAGCGACTTGTCGGCACAGATTCCTGACTTTATTCGCTTTGCAGAGATTCGCCTGGCAAGAGAGTTGCGTACTCGTTTAATGCTAAAGTCGGCCACAGCGCCAACAGTAGCGGCAGATGCACGAGTAGCCTTGCCTACCGATTTCTTAGAGATTCGTGACTTATTCGTGCAGGGAAACCCTCGGATGCCAGTAACCTATCTGTCACCTAGCGCCTTCACAAGAGATGCTAGGGCAGATGAGTCTGGCTTGCCTGTGTTTTATACCGTACTTGCCTCAGAGTTTCAGTTTGCCCCACAGCCTGACACAGTATATACATTAGAGATTCTGTATTACGCAAAGCCGCCTGTGCTGTCTAGTACAGTTTCGTCTAATATATTCCTGTCGAACTACCCTGATGCTTTGTTATATGGCGCATTGCTTGAAGCAGAGCCTTACTTAATTAACGATGCAAGGTCTGGAACATGGGCAACCCTGTACGACAGAGCAGTTAAGAACATTTCCGATGCAGACCAAGGTGGCGAGTATTCGGGTATACCATTACAAATGAAACTTACCTCACGATAGGACTATCATGGCTGAAATCTCAAACTACCTAGAAAATGCGTTGATTAACGGCACATTGCGAGCTACTACTTTTACTGCTCCAGCAGCCGTATATGTCAGCCTGCATACTGCTGATCCTACTGATGCTGGTACAGGCACAGAAGTTAGTGGTGGCTCGTATATTCGCCAAGCGGCTACTTTTGCTGCCCCATCTAACGGTGCAAGCACAACTAGCGCTGATATTACTTTCCCACAAGCTACAGGCAACTGGGGAACGATTGGCTGGATTGGCATTTGGGATGCACAGACAACTGGCAACCTTTTGTACCATACCGCCTTAGATACATCTAAAGCAATTGATAATGGCGATATTTTCAAGATTGCATCAAGTAGCCTTACCGTCACTTTGGCGTAATGAGCAATGCCTGCCGATTATTGTGGCCCGTTCACAATAGATAATATTGATCTCTTTGGAACGCTGGAGCAGATAAATGTTAGCTTTGATGACCCAATTTGGAACTCAGCAGATACCTGTATCCGTTACGCTGATGGCGCTATTGCTGGAAGTGGTAATGTAAACGCAAACGCCTATGCAATACGAAACGCAGTAGGCTCAATAAACGGCACAAGCACAGTAAGCGCAACAGGCATTAGAACTTTAGTTGGCGCAGCTCAAATATCAGCGCAAGGCTCTGTAAATGCTAATGGCTATGCTATTCGGAGCGCCAATGGCAGCATAGTAGGAAACGCTACAGTTGCAGCTCAAGCCATACGAGTTTTAGTAGGAGCAGGGACAGTTACAGGCTTTGGTATAGTAAGCGCTAATGGATACGCTACACGAAGTGGAATTGCAAGCGTAACAGGATCGGCAACAGTAGCGGCAGCTTGCCAACGCATAAGAGTATTCTCAGGCTCTATAACAGGCTCAGGAACGGTTGCAGCAGATGCAGTAAGGCAACGCCTAGGTGTAGGTCAAATAAACGGCACAGCAACCGTTACAGCCCTTGGTGGAGTTGAGTATGCTGGGGTCGCTTTTGTAAATGGTGTAGCTACAGTAAATGCTCGTGGAATAGCAGTTTATTCTGCCATTGGCTCTATAAACGGTAACGCTACAGTTGTTTGCTTAGGTCGCATATTAGGCGATGAATGGGCAGACGAAACGCCTGGCTCAGAAAGCTGGACACCAGAAACACCTTCTACAGACACTTGGACAGATGCTAGTGCCGAATCAACAAGCTGGAATAATGTATCTGCAAATAATCCAAACTGGACAGATAAATCTATTGGGAATCAGACATGGCAATAAGTAGAGTTACTTTCGGGGAATGGACTCCTGACCAGTCAGGCATTACAAACGGCCTACAAAGGGCAGAAAATGTCTATGCAAAGCTAGTTGGCTATGGGCCTTTGCCTACAGTAGTAGATTACTCTGGGGCAGCCTCAGAAAACCTAAATAATGTAGTTGCAGCCAAAACAACAGCCGGTGCTACTTTAGTATTTGCTAGTGGCAGTACCAAATTATTTAAGCTAGATAGTGCTGATTTATCGTTAGATAATGTATCTAAAACTGGTGGCTATTCTACTTCCGCAGAAGAACGCTGGAGATTTACTCAGTTTGGTAATGTTGTCATTGCAGCAAACGGGCAGGCTAAATTACAAGGGTTTAATGTAAATAGCTCATCATTATTCGCAGACCTAGCGGCAGATGCCCCAGTATCCAAATATGTAACGGTAGTGCGTGATTTTGTAGTATCCGGCAATGTGCAAAGCAGCAACCCTAATCGAGTGCAATGGTCTGCTTTAGGGGATGAGTCTAGCTGGACTGCAAGCGCAACAACCCAAGCTGATTTTCAAGATATTCCAGATGGCGGCACAATTGTTGGCGTAACAGGCGGTGAGTTTGGCCTAGTCTTTATGGACAGAGCCATTCACCGTATGTCGTATGTTGGAAGCCCATTGGTGTTCCAGTTTGACAATATTAGCCGTAACTTAGGATGCTATGAACAAAACTCCCTTATTCAGTATGGGGGGACTAGCTTTTTCTTGGCAGATGACGGGTTTTACGCTTGTGACGGTCAGAATGTAGTGCCTATTGGCGATGAAAAGGTAAACCGCTTCTTTTTTGATAATGTAGATGAAGGTACTTTATACCTTATGTCGGCAGCAGTAGATCCAGCCAAGAAACTGATTATCTGGGCCTATGCCTCTAATAACTCGGCAACTGTAGATAGCTTATTAATCTACAACTTTAAAACGCAAAGATGGACTAGCGGCACAACTACTGCTGATCGCATTGCAAGCACATCTACCCCAGCAGTAACCTTAGAAGGTTTAGATGTTTACGGTAATTTAGACACTATTTTGACTTCTTTTGACAGTCGTTTATGGTTAGGCGGCAAGCTGCAATTAGCTGGTGTTAATGGGACTAAGATCGTTACATTTACAGGCGCTAATGCAACAGCGTATTTAGAAACTGGGGATGTTGAAGTGCCAGGCGCAACATCAGCTATTACGATGATAAAACCAATAGTAGATAATGGCTCTGCAAGTGTGGCTGTTGAGTCCCGTAGACTGCTAAATGAGGCTATATCCTTTGGCTCGCAGACGGCTGCCGATGCTGAAAACAGAGTAAGTATCCGTAGCGTAGGTCGCTATCATCGTCTACAATTAACACCTACAGGCAGTTGGACTTCAGTTGTTGGGGCAGATATTGAATTAAATGGTTTAGGGACTAGATAATGTTTAGACGATTACCTCCTTTTGGTGGAGATCAGCGAGCAGTCGCTGAAATCGTCAATGGCATTATGGATGGTAAAACCAACAATACCGGCACAGTTACATTAGCAACAGGAAATGCAACAACCACCACGATTACGGATGCTCGTATCGGCATAGATTCAGTTATATTATTAGCACCAAATTCTGCTGCTGCTTTTGCTGATACTGCTCCTTATGGTGCGTTTCAAGACTCTACAGATCAATCGGCAGCAAGCACTACAGTTGCATATCCAATGACATTTAACACCACAGATTTTTCTAATGGTGTTTATTTATCTAATAGCAGTCGTTTGAATGTCAGAAATGCTGGTATCTACAATCTGCAATTTAGCGTACAACTAGAAAATACAGATAATGCACAGCATGATGTAGATATTTGGTTTAGAAAAAACGGCACTAATATTACAGCATCCAACAGTAAATTTACTGTTCCAGCAAGAAAAAGTGCTGGAGTTTATGGTCATGTCATTGGAGCTATAAATTATTTTGTAGAACTAGCAGCAAATGATTATGTAGAAATTGTATGGCGAACAGAAAATACAGGGGTTACATTAGAGCAAACACCAGCAGAGTCTAGCCCAACAAGACCAGCAACACCATCAGTTATTGCAACTATGCAGTATGTAGCTCCTAATGCAATGGACAATGTATATATCAGCTCTCAAACTAATGGAAGTGCAGTAATCACGCATTTTGCCAACAGTACGGCAAGCAAAACTTATAAATATGTAATCGTAGGATAAAGGAAAAGATTATGGCCGTTCAATCAACCACACAAACTTCAAGCATTGACCCAGCGTTACTGCCATACCTTACACAAGGTTTGGAGAGGGCGCAGAGTTTATTTCTTACTGGCAAGCAGCCTGAGTTCTTTCCTGGGCAAACCTATGTAAGCCCGTCTGCCGCTACTACTGAGTCCATTGCACAGCAGGAAGCTATTGCTCGTCAGCAAAGCCCTGTGCTGCAACAAGCACAACAGGCATTTCAGACATCATTAGGGCAAGTTGGTCAAACTGCTGGCGGTGGCTTTTTAAACGCAAACCCATACCAAGCGCAGATGATACAGGCAGCCACACGCCCACTAGAACAGCAGTTTAGCCAAGCAGTATTGCCAGGCATCTCTAGCCTTTACTCTAGATCAGGCCGTTTAGGATCTGGCGCAATGGAGAGAGCATTAGGAACTGCAACAGAAAGCTATGGTCGTGCATTAGGCGATATTACTTCTAATATTGCAGGCACACAGTATCAGCAAGAGCGTGGACTCATGCAACAAGCACAACTAGGTCAGGCTGCATTGGCACAAGCCGCACCATCTATATATGGTCAGCAATTCTTACCAGCCCAAGCATTAGGCCAAGTTGGTATGCAGCAAGAGGCTATTGCAGCACAACCATTACAAGAGCAACTAGCTCGATTCCAATTTGGTCAGCAGTTGCCTTACCAACAGTTACAAGGTTATCTGTCATCAGTTTATGGATCGCCTATGGGAAGTTACGGCACTCAGACTACTCAGCAACCTTTATACCAAAACAGAGCGACAGGCGCACTAGGTGGTGCATTGGCTGGCGGTTTAGGCGGTTATGCTTTAGGTCAAGCCTTCCCATCGTTAGCCGGAACGCTCGGATCAAGTTACGCAGCCCCAGCAATCGGTGCTATTGGCGGTGGTTTATTAGGCGGCTTTCTTTGATAGTAGAAGAACTATCTCTTAGTCGTTTAGAGGAGTTTTTAGAAATAGTTACAAAAATGGTGACTGAGGCAGAGTTTTCTTACGCAAAATTAGAGAAACATAAGATATTGCAGCTTTATAAGAATCCAAATGCAATAGCAATTTTAGCAATAGACAATGACAAAATAGTAGGATTTATAGCTGCTTTGTCGCATGAATATTTTTTCAGCAATAGAAAAAGAGTTAGCGACTTAGGATTTTATGTTGCACCTGAATACAGAGGTAGTAGAGCAGCACTTAAACTTGTAAAATCATTAGAAACATGGGCTACAAAAATGGGTGCAGACGATTTGCATTTAGGACAAACAACAGCAGTAGAGATTGATAAAACCAGACAGTTTTATGAAAGACTAGGTTATAAAACTGTTGGCTTTAATACAGTTAAACTTTTAAAGGATTAATTATGTGCGGTGGAGTCGGAGAAGCATTAGCATCTATTGATCCAGGTCCAGCTATAGGTAGCGGTTTGGCAAGCGTAGACGAATTTGTAAACGATGAGATACCTGGTGGCTGGGTAACTGTAGGTCTTGCTGCGGCTACGGCTGGCGCTGCATCTGGCGCTGGCGCTGGAGCAGGTGCGGCTAGTGGTGCTGCTGGTGGTACGGCTACCGGAACAGGATTAACTGCTGGCGCTGGCGCTAGTGGTGGATTATTGGCTAGTGGCGGTACGGTAGGATCATTGGCTGGCGCAGGGTCGGCTGCTGGCATTGCAGGAACACAGGCTGCGGCAGGCTTAGGATTGACGGCAGGATCGGCATTAGCTGGCACAGGCGCAGCAATCGGTGGTGGCACAGGCACAGTTGGGTCGCTTAACCCTGCATTACCTTCTGCTGGCTCAGTCGGTGGCGCTGGCGCAGGATTATCGGCTGAATTAGCCCCAGGAACAATATTAGGCACAGGCTTAGAGGGCGGTGGCGCTATTGGCTCTAGTTATATGCTTGGCACAAACGGATTGCCTGCTGTAAATGCGGCTGGACAGTTAATCCCAGCTACATCAGTCAGCATTGGCGGCCAAGCTGTACCAACAGCAAGCCTTGGAATTAAAGAAGCATTAGATGTAGCTAGGCTTGGAAAGAATTTATTAGCTCAATCTCCAGCAACCCCAGCAGGTGCTACACAACAATTTAGAGGTAGCACACTACCGCAAGGTGGTGTAGATTACTCCGGAATACTTAATTTATTGCAAACAAGATCGCCTCAACGCAATCCATATTCTTTACTAGGATAGAAAAATGGCTCAAGACTTTATCTCTGCTTTACTTGGCTCTGCGCCAGATTATTCAAATGTGCTTAGTCCACAACAAACAGCGCAAATGCAGCAAAATGCGTTGGCTCAAGGTGGCATTGGTGCGTTAATTGCGTTGCTAGGCGCATCAGGACAGACTACTCGCCCAATTAGCACACAACAGGCTTTAGCAGGCGCATTAGGCGCAGGCTTTGGCGGCTATCAATCATCGTTTGACACAACACTAAAGCAAATGCTAACAGCGCAACAGTTAGGCGAAAGCAAACGCAAGCAAGAGCGTCAGGCTGCTTTTGAGCAGGCTATGGCTGGCGCAACAACAATGCAGCCACAAGCTATTCCAATGGCTACTGGGGCTGGATCACAGTTAGACCTGCTTTCTCGCCCTGAGTTTGGTGGCGATATGGCTGCCGCAGAAACAGTAGGCGCATTAAGAGCCAATTTGCCAACAGAAAAAACAGTAGATTTTAATAAATTAGTGCAGGCTATCTCTATTGTTGATCCTGTAGAGGCCGCTAAGTTGATGGTTAAAACAGATGCTCGACCAGAGGGATTAAAGGTTTTTGAGGCGTTTCAAAAAATGACGCCAGAAGAACAGGCTGCCTTTAAACAGTTCAAACAATTATCTACTCCATCTACGACAAATGTAGTGAATTTAACCGAAAAAGGCTTAAATGAAATAGATAAAGATCGGGTAGGCGAATTTTCATCTGCAGCATCCTCAGCAAGAACTTTTGCTCAAAACGCAGGGGCTGTAAATCTTTTGCTAAAAGGTAAAAGCGGTGGTGAAGTAGTTAAAATTGGCACAGAATTAGCTAAAAACTTAGGATTTTCAAATGAACAAGTTACGGCTAATGATTTGGCAAACTCCCTTGCTGTGCGTGGTGCGGTTGGCGTAAGGCAGCCAGGATCAGGCTCTACATCAGATATTGAATTTAAGGCATATTTAAGTGCTTTCCCATCGTTATCAAACAGCGAACAAGGTCGAGAGTTAATGGTAATTGGCGCAGAAGCGTTTGCAAAACGAAATGCTTTATTGTCTGATAAAGCCCGTGAGCTGTATAAAGCTGGCAAATATTCTGATGTTGCAATTGCTGAATACGACAATTCACTTGGCCCAGTAATTGACCAAAAAAAGATTGAGGAAGTAGCAAAAGCATCTGGCGCTGGTAAGCCTAGTACAGCTAAACCTTTACGCAGAACTTTCTAATAGGAATAGATATGGCTGAACGGAAAGTAGTAAAACTAACGGATGGTACTGAGGCTGATTTTGCTATCAATACATCGTTAGCCGACATTGATAAAAGATTAGCTGCCGAAGGGCTAAAGCGTGATACAAGCGTAAAACCGTTTGCAGATCGTGGTGTTGTTGATACTACAATGGCAAAAATTAATCTTCCTATTGTGCAAGGCGCATCTGCACTTTTAGGATTGCCAGGCATGGCCATGGAAGGCATACAGTCTGGTGCAGAGTTAATTGGTCGTGGATTAGGTTATACGCCTGAGCAGGTTGCTGCTGGTAGACCAGTAATTTCAGCGCCTACCCCAGCAGATATTACTAGAGCTGCTGGTGAATATATCCCATTGCAACGAGCAGAATCAGGCGCAGGAAGGCTTGCTCAAACGGCTGTGCGAAATATTGCATCAGCCCCAGTTCCAGGCGCAATGATTCCATCTTTGCTATCTGCTGGCGGTGAAGAAGCCCTCGCCATTCCATTTCAAGGAACGCCTTTAGAACCGTATGCTCGTGCATTTGGTGGCATTGCCGCACCATTAGTATCTGCACCTAGCGCTATGCAATCTCCTTTACAGCGTATGTATACCGAATCTACGCAGCGCATGACTCCAGCGCAAATACAAGCAGCATCACAACTGCAACAGCAGTCTTTTAGAGCCGGTATGCCAGTAACATCGTTTGAGGCTATGCAACAAGCCGCAGGCGGCAGAACAACATTACCGTCATTACAACGCCAAGTAGAGGGAGTGCCTGCATCAGCACCACAGATGGCTGAGTTTATGGCAGAGCGTGGCGCAGCAACGCAGAGAACGCTACAAGAGCAATTTCCGCAGACCACTCGTACGCAATTAGGTACGCAGATGCAACAGGCTGCACAAGCAGAGGTTCGAGCATTAAATCAGCAATTAGTTAAAGAGGCTGGCCCAGCGTTTGAGGCAGTAAAGTCTAAGAAAATCCCTATGTCATGGATGACTAACTTAGAGCGTGAAAGCGCTGTTATTGCAGAAGCAGGTAAGGCGGTGGATAACATACCTGCTTATCAGGACTTGTTAAAAGGCTATCCAGATAACTCCATTGCTCGTATTGAGTCTATGCGTCAGTTCTTAGCCGATAAGTACGACAATCTTGCTGTTGCAGCGCAAGGTAAAGTTACAGGCGAAATGAAGGCTTACGAGGCGGCTCGATCAAACTTACTTAAAAAAGCAGACGAACAAGTGCCTGCTTATGCCGCAGCTAGAGAAGATTATCAAAAGGCTAGAGAGCGTATTGTTGGCCCATTAACAGAAACGCCTATTCCTAATATTGCAGCCACATCGGAAGTCCCAAAGCAATTTGGTGAGTTGTTTGCTACTAAGGCGGCTGAGATTAACTTAACGCCCGATAAGGTTACAAAAGCAGTACGAGCATTAGCAAAGAGTGATCCAGGATTACCAGGCGAGTTCTTAAATCAATATATGCGATCATCTTTAGAGAATGTTCAACGAGCAGCCACTACTCAAGCTGGCACAGTTGGCCCTAGATTTGCAGACACCATTGCTAGAAACACAACACAACGAGCTAATTTAGAGGCAGCGTTTGTAGAAGTATATGGTGATAAAGGTAAAGAAGCGGCCAAAGGCTTAAATAATATGCTCCGTATATTAGATGCTCAAGGCCGTAGACTTCCTGCTGGTTCTCCTACCGCAGAAAAAGGTATGTTGGCAGAGGCAAGCGTAGGCGCAATAGGTCAGACCCTTAAACAGCCATTATCTGTAATTGGCAATATGTATCAATCTGTTTTTTTTGCTCGTGACTATAAAAATATTGCTAAGGCAATGACAAGCCCAGATGGTGTTATGGCTTTAGAAAAAATTGCAAAAGCAGGAAAAGATCAGAAAAAAGTAGGACTAGCATTTACAGAATTGCAGCAAGTTATTAAGGCTGTAGAAGCAGACGAACAGCCACAATAATCAAATAAATAGCTATAATCAAGGAAAATCATGGCATATACAAAATACTCCCTTACCCCTGCTAATAATAATGCTGCTCCTCCTGATGGCGCTCCAGAAGGAATGTTGCCATCAGGCGTAAACGATACTATGCGTGATATGATGGCGCAAATTAGGGATGTTGGCGATGGTATCAGAGATGGCACATATACCATGACTGCGCCTAAGATCACAGGTGGCACTATTACTGGCGTGGCATTAACTGGCAATACTTTTACAAGCCCTGTAATCTCTGGTGGATCAATCAACAACACACCTATTGGCGCTACTACAGCATCTACAGGTGCGTTTTCTACTTTATCCGTTACAGGCGCAACTACTTTTAGCGGAGCAACGGTAGCCAACACATTTTCTAGTTCTGGCGCAACCATTACTGGCGGCTCTGTTTCTGGTATTACCGACTTAGCTATTGCTGATGGTGGTACTGGTGCATCTACAGCAGCAAACGCTAGGGTAAATCTAGGCGTAGATAACTACGGTATGCTAAAGAATCGCATCATAAACGGTGCGATGGTTATTGACCAAAGAAACGCTGGTGCTAGTGTTACTTTAACAAGCGGTGGTGTATTTCCAGTAGATAGATGGCTAGGTTTTGAAGATACTGATGGTGTTATGACAGCACAACAAGATTCTTCTGCACCTGCTGGATTTGTAAACTCTATTAAATTTACAACGACAACAGTAGATAGTAGTTTAAGTGCATCACAATTTAGTTGTTTTAGACAAGGAATAGAAGGTTTTAATATAGCTGACCTTAATTGGGGAACGGCTAATGCTAAAACAATAACCATATCTTTTTGGGTTCGTTCTTCATTAACTGGAACATTTGCTGGTTCACTTAGAAACGATGGTGGGGCTAGGTCTTATGTATTTACTTACACAATTTCAGCCGCAAATACTTGGGAACAAAAAACTGTAACCATTGCTGGTGATACTAGCGGAACTTGGCTTACAAACAATGGTGCTGGAATTTATTTAACTTTTGATTTAGGTACTGGTTCTAGTTTTCAAACAACTGCTGGTTCTTGGACTGCTGGTAATTTCTGGTCAACATCTGGAGCAGTACCAGTGATTGGTACATTAAACGCAACCCTATTTATTACTGGAGTTCAGCTAGAGGTAGGCACACAAGCTACTTCATTTGAATACAGACAGTATCAGCAAGAATTGGCTTTGTGTCAGAGGTATTGCTACATGATTTCTTTAACTGCAAGCGGTGACTTTGGTGTTGGTGCTTGTACGGCAGGTGGTGTTCAAGCCTATGTACCATTTCCAGTAACAATGAGAGCCGCCCCTACTGTTACTTTTTCAACTGCTGGTAATTTTTCTATTGCAGACGGAACTGCTGGATATACAGTAACTAGCACAGGCACTTCTAATATTACAACTAATCAAACTACTGTAAATATGGGTGCATCAGGCACAACTGGCGGTAGGGCTGGTTTGTTACGCTACCTTACAGGCACAGCGTTTATTCTTTCTTCTGCGGAGTTATGATGTATAAACTTTTAAAAGATTATTTAAATAACGAAGTGCGTATTGTTCAACGCACAAGTGACGGTGCAAACATCCCCATGGATGAAGCCAACACAGACTACCAAGCCTATTTAAAATGGGTTAGCGAAGGCAACACACCATTACCAGCGGATGAATTATGAGCGACATTGATCCAATAGAATACGGCAAATTAGTCAATTCCGTAGAAAACTTAGAGCGTAAGGTAGATGCTATGGACAGCGACATTAAAAAGTTAGTGGCTATGGCAGAACGCTCTAAGGGGTCTTTGTGGGCCTTAATGGGTGTAGCCTCTGTTGCCGGTGCGTTCATTAGTTATATTTCAGAAATGGTTTTTAGAAA
>Ga0209615_100059_pt1 | contig 11824 bp, 12 predicted proteins | sample 4B3metaG_FD_184151 | JGI IMG/M metagenome (GOLD analysis project Ga0209615, IMG submission 184151) | Freshwater bacterial and archeal communities from Indian Creek, Illinois, USA to study Microbial Dark Matter (Phase II) - 4B3 metaG... | ecosystem: Environmental > Aquatic > Freshwater >... | reverse complement strand
GACTGACACATTGGCAGCCGCTACGACTGCTAATGCCGCTGTTGAAGGTGCAGACGCATCCTCGGCAACAATGTCACCTACCTCACGCCTCGGTAACTACACCCAGATCGTGCAGAAGACTATTCAGGTCTCCGGCACTTTGGAAACAGTTAACAAAGCAGGTCGTAAGTCTGAGAAGGCATATCAACTTGCCCGTGCATCTTCAGAGTTAAAGCGTGACATCGAAACAATCCTTTGTGCTAACCAAGGTCGCAGCGCTGGCAACAGTACTACTGCCCGTACAATGGGTTCGATGCTGTCATGGATTCAGACAAACACAGACAAGGGTACGTCTGGTGTTGATCCCGTGACTGTCGGTGTTAGCACACGTTCGGATGGCGCATTGCGTACATTCACAGAGACATTGCTCAAGAGCGTTGTCAAGAAAGTGTACGACTCTGGTGGCACTCCTAAAGTGTTGTTGGTTGGTACTGGTGCAAAGCAAAAGGTTTCTACCTTTGCTGGTATCGCAGAACAGCGTTACATGGCGCCAGCCGATGCACCTACAACAATTATCGGTGCTGCTGACGTTTACTTGTCAGACTTTGGCTCGATCTCTGTTGTTCCATCGCGCTTTATGCGTAGCCGTGATGCTTTCGTACTTGATCCTGAGTACGCAGCAGTAGCATATCTGCGCCCATTCGCCACAAACGAATTAGCAAAAGCCGGAGACAGCGATAAGACACAGATTCTCGCTGAACTGACTTTGGAAATGCGTAACGAAGCTGCTCATGGTCTGGTAACAGACATCAACCCATCGTTGTAAGCTAGAAAGGGGAGGGCTTAGGCTCTCCCCGTTAAGGACTTATGAAAAAACTATTATCTGTTGACGCTGATTCGGGCAAACATACAATAGCGCACCATGACGGTGATGGTGGACTTATCCTAGAAACTAAGCAGGATATTTCACACATTATCGAGGTGAACAAACAAAAGTTTAATGACATTACGTCATTAGACAGGTGGGGAGATTTGACCCATATTGCTACTATTCCCGATGCGGTGATTGACGATTTAAATAAAATGGGTATCATGCGTGGATACGCTGTGATGGATGAGCCAGCCTTTGCTGCTTTCCTGAACAATCCAGACAATCGTTACTTACGCGTAAGACCGGGGAGATTATGAAAATAGCCATTTGTGTACCATGCCGTGATAGCGTCATGTCGGGCTTTTGCTTTGACCTAGCTAAATTGATTGGATACCACTCTCGCGCAACGGATGATGAGATTATCATTCTCCAGATGCCGGGTACGTTAATCTTTAGCCAAAGAGAAAGTTTGGCAGATCAAGCGTTAGCGGATGGTGCAGAGGCTATTTTGTGGATTGACTCGGATATGCGGTTTCCGGCAGACACGCTAGAAGTCATGTTAAGCCGGAACGTAGCCATCCTTGGTGTCAATGCCACAACACGCCGAGAGCCTATTTTGCCTACTGCCCTGCATCTTCATATAAAAGAGGATTCGCATGAGTGGGAGAAGGTAGAATCTAGGGGTAAGGAAGGTATTGAACAAGTAACGGCAGTCGGGTTTGGCGTAACGCTCACTAGGGCAGATGTGTTTAAGACAATGCGTAAACCTTGGTTTGACATACTGTGGACAGACAAGGGCGGAATTATCGGTGAGGATGTACACTTTTGCATCAAAGCGCAAGATTTTGGTATCGACACATATGTTGACCACGATCTATCCCCGTTGATTAAGCATATCGGGACTAAAGAATACGGATGGGATGATATAACTTATGGCAATAACAGACTATAGTTCGCTGCAAACGACTATTGCTAATTACTTAGCAAGGACGGATTTGACAGCCCAGATTCCCGATTTCATCCGTTTAGCTGAGACCCGTATTCGTAGAGAGTTGCGGATTCGACAGATGATGAAGTCGGCAACCACACAAACTACCGGAGGCGATGCTACTGTTGCATTGCCTCCTGACTTTTTAGAGGTGCGAGATTTAACCATCCAGAGCAATCCGGTTAGGGTGATTAGCTACGTCTCACCCTCTGTGTTCTCACGCAATACTCGGTCTACAGAGTCAGGCGCTCCGATTGATTACACAATTCTGGCAACAGAGTTCAGGTTTGCGCCAATTCCAGATACAAACTACACGCTAGAGATTCTGTACTACGCTGTACCAGAGTACCTGTCCGGTACGAATACAAGCAATGTGTTCTTGGCTGTGTGTCCTGATCTCATACTGTACGGTGCGCTAATTGAGGCAGAGCCGTATCTTATGAATGACGCACGATTACAGGTCTGGGCAGGGATGTATCAGAAGGGTGTAGACGCACTTACAACGAGCGATGAACAAGCACAATATAGTGGTGTTCCGTTGACTATGACACTTACAAAGAGGTAAATAATGGCTGCTTTCAGTAACTACCTAGAGAACGCACTTATTAACGGTACATTACGCGCAACAACTTACACAGCGCCTACAACCGTTTATGTCGCTCTGTTTTTAAATGATCCGGGTGAGGGTGCATCTGGTACGGAAGTGTCTGGCAATGGTTACGCTCGACAGTCAGCTACGTTTGCTGCGCCGTCCAATGGCGCTGCGTCTACTAGTGCTGATGTACAGTTTCCACAGGCTACAGGCACACAAGGAACGATTACGCACTTTGCGATATTTGATGCTCTGACTACAGGCAATATGCTGTATTACGGCGCGTTAACAGCAAGCAAAACCATTGAAACAGGTGATGTATTTAAGATTGCTACTGGCAACCTGACAGTTACATTGGCTTAATCATGGCGGACGTTTGCGGTCCATACACGCTAGAACAGCTAGACCTGTTTGGCGGCAATTTAGATACGCTGGCGTTTTCGCTTGATAGTGCTATATGGACTTCTGCTGATACCTGTATCTTTGACGGCGCTGCTAGCGCATCAGCTAACGCTAGTGTTGCGGCTGTAGCTGAACGCATCTTAGACGGTGCGGCAAGTGTATCGGCAACGGCAAGCGCCTCTAGTGATTCCATCAGGATTCGTACCACATCGGCATCCGTTACGGCTGATGCTACGGTTGCGGCTGATGCGATCAGGGTAAGGCTAGATTCCGCCTCTGTATCTGCTAACGCTACGGCTACGGCACTAGGTGGGGTTGAGTATCAATCCGGTGGCGATATAACGGCTATAGCAACGGCTACAGCGATCCCTTGGGCGATATTAGACGGTAACAGTAGCGTTATAGCTACCGGATCGGTTTATGCGCTTGGTGAGCGTTTGGGCGAGAATTGGACGGATGAGCCGGAAGGTTCTAATACATGGACAGACATTCCCGCAGGGTCGAATGTTTGGACGCAAGTACCACAGGGAAATAATACATGGCTCAGACAAGGATAGTATTAGGCGAGTGGATGCCAGACCAGCCGGGTATTGCTGGTGCGCTTACAGAGGCTAAGAATGTTATTCCTATGGCTATCGGCTACGGACCGTTTACGTCTGAAGTAAACCTTTCTGCTAACGCATCACAAAACCTATTGACAGCATTTGCGGGTAAGTTTTCTGGATCAACGATTCTTTTTGCTGCGGGTGCAACCAAGCTATACAGGTTTGATGCCTCGGATGCTGGTTTAGACGATGTATCTAAACTATCTGGCGGTAGCCCCGGCAGTTATACATCCACAAATCTTTGGAAGTTTACACAGTTTGGCGCAAGGATTATTGCAGCAAACGGTCAAAACAAGCTACAGGGCTGGACAACTGGATCATCAGCTAACTTTGCTGACTTGGCTGCCGCTGCTCCTTCAGCGTCTTTTGTAACTGTTGTGCGTGATTTTGTGGTGGCTGCCAAGGATGCTACATATCCTAACCGAGTGTTTTGGTCGGATATTAACGATGAGACCGATTGGACTCCGGGTACAACATCCCAATCGGATACGCAAGATATACCGGACGGTGGTGACATTCAAGGCATTACAGGTGGTGAGTTTGGTTTGATCTTTCTGGAGCGATCAATCTCCAGAATGACATACATTGGCTCTCCCTTGTTCTTTCAGTTTGACACCATCTCTCGTAACCTTGGGTGCTATGAGCCTCGCTCAATTGTCCAATACGGTCAAACATCATACTTTTTATCGGACGATGGGTTTTATGCTTGTGACGGACAGAATGTTGTGCCGATTGGTAGCGAGAAGGTAGACAGGTTCTTTTTTAGCGATGCTAACCCTAGTGCATTGTCAGAAATGAGCGCGGCAATTGACCCTATCAATAGCTTAGTAGTCTGGTCTTATAACAATACGTTTGGCGGTAGGTCTTTATTGATCTATAACTGGCAAGTTAAACGCTGGTCTAGGGCATCGACTTCCGCGCAGTATATCTCTACGGCAGCTAGTGCCAGTATTACGCTTGAGGGTCTGGACGCTTTTGGCACAATGGACTCGCTGACAAGTAGTCTTGACTCCCGCTTGTGGTCTGGCGGTAAAGTCTTACTTGCTGGCGTAAATGGGGCTAAAATTGTAACGTATACAGGTGCGCCTATGGAGGGTGACATTCAAACGGGAGATTTTGAGGCTGGTCCTCAATCCTTGGTTAAGTTAGCCCGTCCACAAGTTGATAACGGGTCTGCTAGTGTTGCTGCCTTTTCCCGCATGAGATTGGATACGCAAGTTGTGTTTGGCTCTGTTAGCCCTGCTACGGATGAGAACAGGGTTTCTCTGCGCTCGCTAGGTAGATACCATAGGCTAAAGGTTGTCCCTACTGGAGACCAATGGAAGCACATGGTAGCCGTGGACGTTGAGGTTACTCCGGTGGGTGCAAGATGATGTTTCGTACTCTCCCTGTATTTGGCTCTGATCCACGCACTACGGCGGATATTGTCAACGGCATTATGAATGGCAAGACCAACAATACAGGTCGTGTCACGCTTGATACAGGAAATGCAACCACTACCACGATCAATAACGAGCGTATCAGCCGAGACAGCCTAATTATCCTAGTTCCGGTATCAGATGCAGCAGAGGCAGATACAGCGCCTTACGGGTCGTTTCAAGACCTTGCAGACCAAACGGCTGCGGCGATCAATACTGCATACGCAATTACTTACGATACAACAGACTTTACTAACGGCATAAGCGTAGTTAGTAATTCTAGGATTACAGTTAAAAACTACGGTATTTATAACTATCAGACAAGTATTCAGTTTACTAATGCTGACTCACAAGATCATGCGGTTTCGGTATGGTTTAGCAAGAATGGGACAAATATTATAAACAGCAATACGGAGTTAAGTATTCCGTCTAAACACGGCACAACTAATGGACGGTCTGTATTTGCTGTCAACTTTTTCTTTGAATTGCAGGCGAATGATTATATTGAAATGTTTTGGGCTACGGAAAGCACCGATGTAAAACTTGAGTACTTGGCAGCACAGACTACTCCAACAAGACCAGCCACTCCGTCTGTTATAGCAACCATGCAGTACATTGCTCCATCGTCTACCTCAAATGTATACGTTTCAGCACAAACTAATGGTAGTGCTACGGTTTCGCATTTTGCTAACAGTACGGCTGATAAGACTTACGGATATGTGATTGTCGGATGAGATACATATTTCAGACACCAGACATGGTTAGAGAGAATTGGGAATTTATCAGGTTCGGGTTATCCCGTATCTTGAGGAAGTCTCCAGAGCCGTATATACCAGAAGATGTATATGTAAATCTAGTCTCAGGCAAAGCATTTTTATGGTTGGTTTTAGCTGATAACGATACGAAAGAAGGTTTTTTTATCTTAGAAAGAAATGGCGATACTTGCCATATCTGGTGTGCTTGGGCGGTAGCGCCTAACTTGCTAGAGGATGGTGTGGCGCACATTGAAACATTAGCGCGTGAATTTGGCGCACAAAAGTTAACCTTTGACACCAATAGAGTTGGATGGGTCAAGGTTGCAGACAAATTAGGTTTTAGACCCCGTACATGGGTTAAGGAGTTGAAATGAGTGGATCGAGCCAACCATCTACACAGGTGGTGACACAGAGTATTGACCCAGCAATGCAGCCGTATATTGCTTATGGTTTGAGCGAGGCAGCCAAGCTGTACCAAACACCCGGCACACCCGGATACTTCCCCGGTCAGGGTTATGTATCGCCTTCTCAGCCTACGCAAGAGGCTTTGCAGTTTGGTGCTAATCGTGCCGTACAGGGCAATCCCCTGCTGCCTCAGTCTCAACAGACTGTCAGTCAGATGCAAGGTGCGTTTAACCCTGCTATCCAACAAATGCAGGGTACGGCAAGCGGTCAGTATCTTGGCGGCAATCCTTTCTTTGGTGGCGCGTTTCAATCGGCTGCTAACGCTGCTAGTCAGCAATTCCAAGACCAGATGCAACAAGTAACATCCGGTGCTAGTCGCGCCGGACGATACGGATCGAACGCAATGGGTCAGCTACAAGACCGAGCAGCGGGTACATTTGCCAGCGCATTGACCGACACAGCCGGAAAACTAGCCTATCAGAACTACGATGCTGAACGTGCTAGACAAGAGGCGGCAATGGGTAATATTGGACAGATTTATGGTCAAGATTTCGCCCGACAGTTAGCTGCCGCACAGTTAGGACCGGGTATGGCTGCTGCTGACTACGCTGATATTGACCGCTTGTATCAGGTTGGTCAGGCACAGGAAAGCTACCAGCAAGCTGCTCTTGCGGATCAGATGCAGCGTTTTCAGTTTCAGCAAAACCTTCCCGCGGCTAAGTTGCAGAGTTTCCTATCTGCCGCCTATGGTGCGCCGATGGGTCAACAAACTACGCAGCCTATCTACCGAAATCAAGCAGCCAATATCTTTGGCGGTGCTGCATTGGGTGGTGCGCTAGGCGGTAAGGATTACGGCACACTAGGCTCGGCATTGGGTGCTGGTGCAGGACTCTTTGGACTCTTGGGGTAATCTATGTCTGGATCATTATTCACGCCTGAAGGCACGATAGATACCTCTAAGCTAGAGGGAATGTCGCAAGAAGATATTATGCAAATGATTGCTACCCAAAAGGCATCCTCATCGCAGGGTCAAAAAAACCCGTTTGCAATGATGCAACAAGCAATGCAGATGCAGCAAAAGCCAATGCAGGGTCAGGCTGCGCCTCCTACTATTCGTAGGGGTCAGGCAGCAAATGTCATGTCTCCGTATGACGAGTTAATAAAGTTACAGCAGATGCAAGCGATGCGTCAGCGTCCACAATCTTTACTCTGAGGTTTATATGGCTGATTTTATTTCAGGACTGTTAGGCATGGGTGATGAAGACCCGATGCAACGGGCTAAAAACGCAGGACTGTTAGGCTTGAGCGCATCTTTGCTACAGGCTGGCGCTCCTTCGTTGACCCCTCAATCGTTGGGCGCAGCACTTGGTCAGGGCGTTATGGCGGGACAACAAATGTCCGGTCAGGCAATGCAGCAAGCTAGACAGCAGCAGATTCAGAAAGAAATGATGGGTACTATGTCTGGCGCTCAAGGCGGAGACACGACTGCTCGTATTGCACAATTGCAAAAGATGGCTCTGCTTGATCCTAAAAACGCCACAACATACCTGAAACTTGCCGAGCAAATGCAGGGCAAAGCGCCTGTATTTACGGGTGAGGTTTCTAACGCTGCGCTTAACCTGTTTGGGACAAATGATGTTTCTAAGTTAAGCCCAGAGCAAAGACAGCAAGCTGTTGCGGCTGCTGAACAGGCAAGGGTTCGTACCGCTGCTGCTGGAGCGCCTCGCGTTTCTGTGGACACAAGTGATCCTACGGCTGTGGCAAGAGAGTTGCGCGGTGTTGTTAATGATTTTGACACACGCACAAAAGATGCTAGAGAGGTTATTGGTCAGTATAGAAGAATGTCAAATGCAGTAAATAACCCATCTCCTGCCGGAGACGTTTCTTTGGTCTTTAGTTACTTTAAGACGATTGATCCTACTTCTACGGTTCGAGAGGGTGAGTACGACACAATCATTAACGCCACATCTGTTCCAGACCGTATCAAAAACTATGTACGGCGCATTAAGACAGGTGAAAAGTTAACGGACGCTATGCGTCAAGATTTGTTGAGTACGGCAAGACAGAACGTGGCTGCGATTGCTCCGGTGGTGCAAAACACATTCGACAATTACAGTATGTTTGTTACTTCACTTAATAAAGACCCCAACAAGGTTCTTAGAAACCCGCTAACGGGTCTGGACTTCTTGAATCCTCCCGGTGCAGCAGCGCCCCGAACAGCACCTCCAGCCGCAGCACCATCAGCAGCACCCGCAGCCCCAGTACGCAGACAGAGATTTAATCCCGTAACTGGTCAACTAGAGGATGTGTAATGTCTATTATTGTTGAGATTCCAGATGTAGGAGAGGTGGAGTTTCCGTCTACTATGTCGCAGGAGGAAATCCGCGCTGCGATTATGAAGATAGTAGGACGAGGCGCTGCCCCACAAGCAGCCCCACAATCCCCTGTTGCTCCTGTAGCACCTCCTGTAGCGCCTGTAGCTGCACCTATTGCTCCTACTATGCAAGCACCAGTAGCGCCACAAGCTGCTCCTGTTGCCCCGCCTGTTGCTCCTGTCGCACCTCCGGTTGCCGCTGTTGCGCCACAGCCTCCAGCGCCATTACAACTATTTGCACCACGCACCAGAATACAACAAGAGTCATTGCCATTTCAGTCGGTAGCTGAGATGGGTGCTACACCTAGCGCAGCGTTTCGTGCTGGTGTGCAGACGGACAAGAAAGCAGCAATTAAAGAGTTTGCTAAAGCCCGTGGTATTCCAGAGAGCCGTTACCGTATTGTTGGAAGCGATATTGTTTACGAGGCGGATGATGGTAAGTTTTACGCTGAAGTGCCGGGTATCCTGAAAGCACCCAGAACGTCTTTAGCGTATGTTGCACCAGATATTGCAGAGGCATTACCATCTATTGCTACAGGCATAGCATCTGCTCCTATGATGCTTGGCGGTCCTGCTGGTGCAGCGGGAAGTGTGGCGCTTACTGGTGGTGCTGCGTCTCTTGCAAACGTAGGTCGGCAAAAGATTGCAGGATTGATCTCCGGCGAGGATAGACCGTTAGATGTTGGTCAGGTAGCCACAAGCGGGTTATTGGATGCAGCCACTCAATTGATACCGGGTGGTCGGGTTCTGTCAGCAAATGCTCGTACTGCGGCAGATATTGGCAGACTTGATCCTGCTGCCGTGGCTGAGTTACAGCGCATAGCGCAAGCCCGTGGTATCCAGTTAACTCCTGCTGAGTTGACAAATCTACCGTCCTTAAAGTCTCAGCAAAAGGTGCTTGGCAACATCCCTGAAAGTAGCGATGTGCTAGGTAGGTTCTATGAAAAACGGTTTCAGGAACAGGTACAGCCAGCCGTTGATGAGTTCCTTGGCTCAATCAGTAGAGTAAGCGATCCAATGACGGCAGGATTTAGAGGTCAGTCTGCGCTTAAAGATCAGCTTACTGCCCTTGAGAAGCAGCGTGACACTTTAGTAGAGCCTTATTACAAAGCGGCTTTCGAGGTTGCACAACCCGTTGACGTTAGACCTGTTGCGGCAAGAATTGACAGTATGCTAGAAATCGCCAAGGGTGAGGAAAGGCGGGAGTTGTTACGCATTAAAGACTTGTTATTTAGAGAAGTTAAGACTAAAGACGCAGAGGGTAAGGAAGTTGTGCAAAAGGTTCTGGATGACAGACTTCCTGCATTACAACGTGCCAAGTTTGCCATTGATGCCACATTGCGCTCGGATGCTGTTGGGTCTATGGATAAGGTTATTAAAGGCGAGATTACTGGACTCCAGAATGACTTAGTAGCCGCTATGGGTGCTAAGAATCCAAAGTACCTAGAGGCAAACGAGGCTTTTGCTACATTTTCTGATCCTATTAACAGGTTCATGGAAAAGCGTCCCGGACTTTCACTCACAAACATTAGTCCAGATAATCTTAACCAGTTTGCTAGTCGCGTGTTTGATGGCGCATCTCCCCAAACCGTTAGATACGTTAAGCAACAAATTGAGGCTACAAATCCTAATGCGTGGCAAGATGTTACTCGCGCTTGGCTACAACAAAAGTGGGAGAAAGCGTCTGGCGTTACTCCCGGCTCTAGGGAGATTCCCGTGGATGCCGGAGCGACATGGCGTAACCTTCTATTAGGCAATGAGAGGGATAAGCGGGTCTTACAGGCTGCGTTAAGCAAAGAGCAATACACAGCACTCACAGACCTAACAAGCGTCCTAGAGGCTGCTGGAAGGGTCAAGAAGATAGGTTCTGATACTGCCTTTAACCAAAAGGTTCTAAAGGATATGGGCGATCAGGCTGGCGGTCTTATTCAGACAGCGGGTAAATTAGCGGGTGGTATTCGCTTAGATGCTCCGCTAAAGTTTATAGCGGATTGGGCTTCCGAGCGCCAGTTCTCTCAAAACGCTGAGTCTATTGCTGGAATTATCACAAGCCCAGATGGTATTAATAAGCTGCGCCAATTGCGTAAGTTATCGCCCACAAGCGTACAATTTTGGTCAGGATTGTCTCAATTAGTTGTAGATTCTGCTGCTCCACAAGTAGAAGAATTCTTTACCGATTACGGTTACGTTCAATAAGGAATAAACATGGCTCGTACAAAAATCTCGGAGTTCAGCGCAACAGCCGCAGACAATACCGATATTGATAATATCGACATTGCTGAAGGATGCGCTCCCTCTGGTATTAACAACGCTATCCGTGAGTTAATGGCTCAGTTAAAGGATATGCAGACAGGCGCATCAGGCGATGCGTTTACGCTGACTACAGTTAACTCCACTACGGTAGACACTACTAACCTAGAGGTTAGTAACTTAAAAGCTAAAGACGGTACGGCAGCGGGTTCTATCGCAGACTCTACTGGTGTGGTCACGTTAACTAGCCTAACGGGTACAACGGCAGACTATACCAACCTAGAAGTGACAAACCTCAAGGCTAAGGATGGTACGGCTGCGGGTTCTATTGCAGACTCTACTGGTGTCGTAACGCTTAATACATTGTCTACTGGTGGTGGCGTAATCTCTCCGCAGACAGGGTTTAAAAACCGCATTATCAACGGTGGGATGACGATTGACCAGAGAAATGCTGGGGCGGCTGTAACGACTACTGGTGCTTTTGCTGTTGATAGGTTTATTGGTCTTCAGCTTTCTGGATACACCACGCTTACCGTATCGTCACAGCAATCTTCAGATGCGCCTCCAAATTTTACTTATTCGTTAAAAGCAACTGTAGGCACGGGTCAAGCTGTGGCAACCTCTGGCAGTTTAATTCCTGCGGATCATCGCATAGAAGGTTTTAATTTTGCGGATTTTGGGTTTGGTACAGCTAACGCTCAACCGTTTACGTTGTCATTTTGGGTCAAGTCAAGTATTACTGGAACATACCCTGTTTCATTTTTTAACTCTGGGGTAAGTCGCGGATATTTGGCAACGTACACAATCAGCGCAGCTAACACTTGGGAAAAGAAAACAATAACAGTCGCTGGCGATACAGCCGGTACATGGAATACTACAAACGGTATTGGTTTAGGTATACAATTTTCAGTTTCTGCTGGGTCTGATGAAAATGGAACGCCCGGCTCTTGGTCTGGTACTTATAAACGTGGTGTTTCAGGTATGCCCGATGTAGGCGCAACAAGTGGTGCAACATGGGCTGTCACAGGCGTACAACTAGAGAAAGGCTCGACTGCTACACCGTTTGAGTTTAGGAGTATTGGGACTGAGTTAGCGTTGTGTCAGAGGTATTTTTATAAAGGATTTTATTACATTTATTCTTTACCTTTATCAACATCAGAATACAAAGTTACTATGAGAGCAAGT
>Ga0209615_100058_pt1 | contig 11890 bp, 10 predicted proteins | sample 4B3metaG_FD_184151 | JGI IMG/M metagenome (GOLD analysis project Ga0209615, IMG submission 184151) | Freshwater bacterial and archeal communities from Indian Creek, Illinois, USA to study Microbial Dark Matter (Phase II) - 4B3 metaG... | ecosystem: Environmental > Aquatic > Freshwater >... | reverse complement strand
GCCCAAATCGGCCCCCTGAGCGCGCTCACCCAAGGCGTGGCGCTGGCCTACACCGAGGTCAGCCCGCTGGGGCCCGACCTGCGCATCCGCGCCCAGGTGCTGGCGCCACAAGCTCCAGCGCCGCAGCCACCGCCCCCAACCGCCTAGGCGCTACTGCACCGCGTCGGTTTGGGCTATCCATCCCCCAACCGCAGCGCGGCTACGCCTTGTGCACAATCTGCGCTCAACACACGCAAGCCCCATGGCCCACCGCCCCAAAAACCCCGCCATCGCGCTGCGCGCCGGCGTGGCGCCCAGCTGCTTGGCGCTGCCGCAGATGCGCTGCCCGCCTTGGCTGACGCTGCTCGACCACCTGTGCCAGCGCTTGCCGCGCATCGGCCGCGCCCAGTGGCAGCAGCGCTTGGCCGACGGCCTGGTGTGCGCCGAAGACGGCCGCCCACTGGCGCCAGACAGCCCCTACCTGGGCGGAGCGCGCATCTACTATTGGCGCGACCTGCCCGAGGAACGCGGGATTCCATTTGAGGCCACCGTGCTGCACCAGTGCGCGCACCTGGTGGTGGCCGACAAGCCGCATTTTTTGCCCGTGACGCCCGGCGGGCGCTACGTGCAGCAGACCTTGCTGGTGCGGCTCAAGCAGGCGCTGGGCCTGCCCGACCTGAGCCCGCTGCACCGGATCGACCGCGAAACCGCCGGGCTGGTGCTGTTTGCCGTGCGCGCCAGCGACCGCGACGCCTACCAGCGCCTGTTTCGGCAGCGCCAAGTGGACAAGGTCTATGAAGCCATCGCCCCGGCAGCGCCGCAGTTGCCGTGGCCGATCGTGCGCCGCAGCCACATCCTCGAGCGCGAGCATGCCTTTTACAAAATGCGCGAAGCCAGCGCCGCCGAAGCCCTGCCGCCCAACAGCGAAACCCGCATCGAACCGATCGAGCAGCGCGGGCCGTGGGCGCGCTACCGCTTGCAACCGCTGAGCGGGCGTCGCCACCAGTTGCGCGTGCACATGCTGGGGCTGGGCCTACCGATCGTCGGTGACCAGTTCTACCCCGAGGTGCGGCGCCAGCCCGACGAGGCCGAAGACTACGCCGAACCGCTGCGCTTGCTGGCGCGCACGCTGGCCTTCACCGACCCCTTAAGCGGCCAGCCGCGCCAATTCCAAAGCCAGCGCAACCTCGATTGGCCGGCAGACTCACACGAGACTTGGCATAGCGCGCACGCGCCCTTATGATTGCGAAGGCATCGCAACTGCAAAGGAAGATCAACCATGCGACCCTCGGCCGTGCTCGACACGAAGCGCGCTGCTGTGCGCGCAACGGTGCAGCGCTTTCGCACCACCAACCCGCGCGTTTTTGGCTCGGTGCTGCACGGCGCCGACCTAGAGGGCAGCGACCTCGACCTCTTGGTTGATGCGCTGCCAGGCGCGACCTTGATCGACTTGGGCGGTCTGCAAGACGAGCTGCAGACACTGCTCGGCGTTCCCGTGGACGTGTTGACCCCGGCCGACCTGCCACCCAAGTTTCGCGCCCAAGTACTGGCCGAAGCCCAACCCGTATGAATCCAAACCGTCTGGCCGATTACCTAGAGCACATCCACCAAGCCGCCGCTGATGCACGCAGCTTCGTGGACGGCTTAAGCAAAGACGAATTCCTGGCAGACAAGCGCACCCAACAGGCTCTGATACTGAGCTTGATCATCATCGGCGAAGCCGCTGCCCCCTGCTGCAGCGGCTTTAGCTGCCCCTCTCCAACACCCCCCTCTTACTTCAAACCCGCTCGCGCACCCAGCCCGCCACGCTGGCCAGCGCCTGCGGCACGGCGGCGGCGTCGGTGCCGCCGGCCATGGCCAGATCGGGCTTGCCGCCGCCTTTGCCGCCCACCTGCTGCGCCACGAAGTTCACCAGTTCACCGGCCTTGAGGCGCGCCATGCAGTCGGGCGTGACGCCAGCGGCCAGCTGCACCTTGCCGCCCTCGACGGCAGCCAGCACGATCACGGCGCTGCCTAAGCGCGCCTTGAGCCGGTCCAGCGTCTCGCGCAGCGCCTTGGCGTCGGCCCCTTGCAGGCTGGCCGCCAGCACCTTGACCGCGCCCACCTGCACGGCCTGCGCCAGCAGCTCGTCGCCCTGCGCGGCCGCCAGCTTGCCCTTGAGCGCGGCCAGCTCTTTTTCCAGCGCCCGCACCTGCTCGAGCACGGCGTGCAGGCGCGGCAGCAGCTCGGCCACCGGGGCCTTGAGCGCCTCGGCCGCTGCGCCCGCTTGGGCCTCAAGCTGTTGCAGATAGGCCAGCGCGTGCGCGCCGGTCACGGCCTCGATGCGCCGCACCCCGGCCGCCACCCCGCCTTCCGCGACGATCTTGAACAGCCCGATGTCGCCGGTGGCGCGCACGTGGGTGCCGCCGCACAGTTCGCGGCTGCTGCCGATGTCGAGCACGCGCACGGTTTCGCCGTATTTTTCGCCAAACAGCATCAGCGCCCCCGACTGCTGGGCGCGTTCGAGGTCCATCAGCCGCGCCTCGGTGGGCTGGTTGGCCAGAATCTGCGCGTTCACCTGCGCTTCGATGGCCACGCATTCGGCTGGCGTGAGCGGTGCGTGGTGGGCAAAGTCGAAGCGCGTGCGCTCGGGCGTGACCAGCGAGCCCTTTTGCTGCACATGCGCCCCCAGCACCTCGCGCAGCGCCAGATGCAGCAAGTGGGTGGCGCTGTGGTGGCGCGCGATCGCGGCACGTCTGGCCTCATCGACCTCGGCCAGCACATGATCGCCCACGGCCAGCGTGCCCGCTTCTAGTTGCCCGTGGTGGCCGTACACATCGGCCTTGATTTTTTGCGTATCGGCCACGGCAAAGTGGGCCGAACCGCTGTGCAGGCGGCCGCTGTCGCCCACTTGGCCGCCCGATTCGGCATAAAACGGCGTGGCCTCGAGCACCACCACCCCGGCCTGCCCGTGCTTGATCTCGGCCACCGGCACCCCGTCGCGGTACAGCGCCAGCACCTTGGCGCTGGCCTGCAAGGCACCGTAGCCGACGAACTCGTTGCCGCTGCCTGCGTACTCGAGCCCGCGCTCCATTTTGAACTTGCCGGCCGCGCGCGCCTGGGTTTTCTGGCGTTCCATGGCGGCGTGAAAGCCGGCTTCGTCCACCCGCAAGCCGCGCTCGCGGCAGACATCGCACGTGAGGTCGAGCGGGAAACCGTAGGTGTCGTGCAGCTTGAACGCGACTTCGCCCGACAGCACCGCCTGCCCCGAAGCCGCCAGTTCGGTGAAGGCGCGCTCCAGCATCTCCATGCCGTTTTCCAGCGTTTCGTAAAAGCGCTCCTCCTCGATCTGCAACAGCCCGGCGATGCGCGCCGCACTGGCCGCCAAATGCGGATAAGCGCCCCCCATCTGCGCCACCAGTTCGTCCACCAGCCGGTGCAGAAACGGCAGCCTGCAATCGAGCTTGTAGCCGTGGCGGATGGCGCGCCGGATGATGCGTCGCAGCACGTAGCCGCGGCCCTCGTTGGCCGGCAGCACGCCGTCGGCGATCAGGAAGGCGCTGGCGCGCAAGTGGTCGGCAATCACGCGCAGCGAGGGGCTGCTGGCGTCGGCACAGCCGGTGACGCGCGCCGCCGCGCCGATCAGGGCCTGCAACAGATCGATCTCGTAGTTGCTGTGCACGTGTTGCAACACCGCCGCCAGCCGCTCCAGCCCCATGCCGGTATCGACGCAGGGCGCGGGCAGCGGCTTGAGCGTGCCGTCGGGCTGCATGTCGAACTGCATGAACACGTGGTTCCAGATTTCGATGTAGCGGTCGCCGTCGGCCTCGGGGCTGCCGGGGGGGCCGCCTGCCACCTCGGGGCCGTGGTCGTAAAAGATCTCGGAACACGGGCCGCAGGGGCCGGTGTCGGCCATCATCCAAAAGTTGTCTGACTGGTATTTGCCGCCCTTGTTGTCGCCGATGCGCACCACGCGCTCAGGCGGCAGGCCGATCTCTTGCGTCCAGATTTCGTAGGCTTCGTCGTCGTCGATATAGACCGTGGCCCACAGCCGCTCCGGCGGCAGGCCATAGACCTCGGTCAGCAGCTCCCAGCCCCAGCGCAGCGATTCGCGCTTGAAGTAGTCGCCAAAGCTCCAGTTGCCCAGCATCTCGAAAAAGGTGTGGTGGCGCGCGGTGTAGCCCACGTTTTCGAGGTCGTTGTGCTTGCCGCCGGCGCGCAGGCAAGCCTGCACCGAGGTCGCGCGCACGTAGGGGCGGCGGTCGGTGCCCAAAAACACGTCCTTGAACTGCACCATGCCCGAGTTGGTGAACATCAGCGTCGGGTCGTTGCCCGGCACCAGCGGGCTCGAGGGCACCACGCTGTGGCCGCGCTGGGCGAAGTAGTCCAGAAAGGTCTGACGGATCGCGGCCACGCTGGCCACGGGCAGGTTGAGGGTGCTGGAGGTCATGGTCGGGCTCGGTTAAACCGCAGATTTTATTCGCCCGGCCAAATCCTCTACGCTATGCTCGCCCCCATGCGCATCAACCTGATCTACGCCCGCGCCGCCAATGGCGTCATCGGCCTGCACAACCGCCTGCCCTGGCACCTGCCCGAAGACTTGGCGCACTTCAAACGCCACACCCTGGGCTGCCCGGTGCTCATGGGCCGCGCCACCTGGGACGGTCTGCCGCCGCGCTTTCGGCCCCTGCCTGGGCGGCTCAATCTGGTGCTGACGCGCGATGCGCTGCGCGCCGCCGCCTTGCGCGCCGAAGGGGCCCAGCCCTGCACCAGCCTAGAAGACGCGCTGGCCCACTGCACCGCCCTCGAGCCCGCGCCACCCGAGCTGTGGGTGATCGGCGGCGCCCAAGTCTATGCCCTAGCCCTGCCCCTGGCGCAGCGCGTGCTGGCCACCGAGATCGACACCGACTTCGAAGGCGACGCCCACGCCCCGCTACTGGGCCCGCAGTGGCGCGAATGTGCGCGCGAGCCACACACCAGCGCCAGCGGGCTGCGCTTTGCGTTTGTCACCTACTGCAAGCAGTGAAAGGCGACTGAAAACGGTATAAACGGTATATTTAGGCGGTATAAATCAGGAGCACTCAACCATGGCCGCAACAACCAAGCGCAAAACGTCTTTGACGCTGGAGGCCGCTGTGCTACACAACCTGCTGTATCGCTGGTTCGTGTGCTTGACCATCGAAGACAAGGTCTGCGCCTCCTAACGCCAGCGCTGCAGGGTGCCCACACCGACTCCCATGTCGCGCGCAACCACGTCCAGTGGAGCACTCGGGCGGCAATATCCGGGCCACCGCTTTGTCTTTGCGTGCTTGTCCGTATCGAGCCACAGTCGTCTTTCATCGCCACCCCAGGGTTCTTGGTTCTATCGAGGCGACAAGTATTCTGATATAGGGGGCGGCCTCAGGTGCGGCCCGGTGGCGTTCAGCGCCCCAGAAACACCGCTGGGCGCCGCTGTGCAAAGGCGGCGCGCCCTTCGGCAAAGTCGGCGCTGCGCTGGGTGCGGGCCTCGCGTTCGCGCCAGCCGGTGGCGTTGTGCTCGCCCAAGGCGATTTCTTGCAGGCTTTGCTTCATGCCTTGCAGGGCCAGTGGAGCCAGTTGCACCAGGTTGTGGCACCAGCGCGCCACCTCGGTGGGCAGCGCCTCGGGCGCCACCAAGGCATCGAGGTAGCCCAGGCGCAGCAGTTCGTCGGCGCTCAAGGGCTGCGCCAGCAAGAATATGCGCCGCGCCGCACCCAGCCCGAGCCGCGCCACAAAACGCTGCAAGCCGCCGGCGCAGTAGTGCAGCCCGAGCGCGGCCGCCGGCATGCGCAGCTCCATGCCCTGCACCCCGAGCCGAAAATCGCACGCCAGCGCCAAATCGGTGGCGCCACCATAGACGCTGCCGTTGAGCGCGCACAGCGTCACCGGGCGCGCGCGCGCCAGCGCAGCGCAGACGCGCTCAAAGCCTTGCGGACCTTGGCTGGCATCGGCCTCAAAGCCGCCCATGTGGTAGCCAGCGCTGAACACCGGCCGCGGCGACTGCACCCGCGCCGCCAGCACCAGCACGCGCACGGCTGCATCGGCCTCGATGCTGTCTAAGTGTTGCAGGAGCACCTGCAAGTCGGCATCGCTCAAGCTGTTGCGCTGCGCCGGGCGGTTCAAGGTGAGGGTGGCCACCCCGGCCTCGATGTGCAACACAGGGCTGGAGGCGGCGGGCCAGTCGGAGGCGTGGTCGTTGGTTTGGGAATGGTCGGGCGGCATGGCAGGCTTTGGTGTGCGCCGCGCATCATAGCCGGGCGGCGGCGGGTGGGCTGGGTGCGCTCGCAGCGCCATTGCGGCCGCAGGACGCCTAAGCAAGAGCGCATCCGGCCCGCCCGCCGCCTCCAGCGCGCGCGAGGAAATCGTGGCCCAAAAGCGGTTTTCGATTTTGCCCTGCCACGCCCCTTAGGGCACAATCGGTGCGGTTTGAGCAGAACCTGCCCGCGCCAGGTGGGGATTTTTTGCCCACCAGCCCTTGAAAGCGCGATCCTGCGCCCCATACTCAGAGCAGAGTTCTCGCTCTCACCTTCAACTAGCACCAAAGCCGCGCCGCGCGCAACACCCCCCGCACCAGCCGCCATGTCCGCCCATTCAGACCCCACCTACCACCGCCCCGAGCCCACCGCCCCTGCGCCCAGCGCCGCCGAATCCCCGGTTTCGCCCGAAGAAGCCGAGGCCGCTGCGGCCGCTGACGCCGCCGACTTGCAAACCAACCAAGCGCTGGAACTGGCGCGCCTGCAGGCCCAAAATGCAGAACTGGCCGAGCAGTATTTGCGCAGCAAAGCCGAGATGGAGAACCTGCGCCGGCGCACCGACGAAGAGGTGAGCAAAGTGCGCAAATTTGCCGTCGAGGGCTTTGCCGAAAGCCTGTTGCCGGTGCTCGACAGCCTGGAAGCCGGGCTGGCGGTGCAAGAGGCCACGGCGCAGCAGATACGCCAAGGGGCCGAGGCCACGCTGCTGCAACTGCAAAGCGCGCTGGCGCGCCACAAGGTGCAGCCGATCGCGCCCGAGGCCGGCAAGCGCTTCGACCCGCACCAGCACCAAGCCATCGGCGTGGTAGCGGCCCCCGGGCAAGAGCCCAACACCGTGGTGGCGGTGCTGCAAAAAGGTTACTTGATCGCCGAGCGCGTGCTGCGCCCGGCCATGGTCACCGTCACGGCGCCCAAATAAGCCGTTTTTCATACCCCAAAACAAGATCGCCAAAGCGCAGCGCTTGAAATCCGGCCCATCGGCCACATCTGCGCCGCAGTCGTTTTTATTTCAGCATTTTCAGACTCTAGGAGCCACACATGGGCAAAATCATCGGCATCGATCTGGGCACCACCAACTCGTGCGTCTCGGTCATGGAAGGCAACAGCACGCGCGTGATCGAAAACAGCGAGGGCGCGCGCACCACGCCCTCCATCGTCGCCTATCAAGATGACGGCGAGATTCTGGTTGGCGCCTCGGCCAAGCGCCAGGCCGTGACCAACCCCAAGAACACGGTCTATGCCGTCAAGCGCCTGATCGGGCGCAAGTTTGAAGAAAAAGAGGTGCAAAAAGACATCGGTCTGATGCCCTACAGCATCGTGCGCGCCGACAACGGCGACGCTTGGGTGGAGGTGCGCGGCAAGAAGCTGGCAGCACAGCAGGTGAGCGCCGAAATTTTGCGCAAGATGAAGAAAACCGCCGAAGACTACCTCGGCGAAAGCGTCACCGAAGCCGTGATCACGGTGCCGGCCTACTTCAACGACAGCCAGCGCCAAGCCACCAAAGACGCCGGGCGCATCGCCGGGCTCGATGTCAAGCGCATCATCAACGAACCCACCGCCGCCGCGCTCGCCTTTGGCCTCGACAAGCACGGCAAGGGCGACCGCAAGATCGCGGTCTATGACCTCGGCGGCGGCACCTTCGACATCTCGATCATCGAGATCGCCGACCTCGACGGCGAAAAACAGTTCGAAGTGCTCTCGACCAACGGCGACACCTTCTTGGGTGGCGAAGACTTCGACCAGCGCATCATCGACTACATCGTGACCGAGTTCAAGAAAGAACAAGGCGTCGATCTGACCAAAGACGTGCTGGCGCTGCAGCGCCTCAAGGAAGCGGCCGAAAAGGCCAAGATCGAGCTCTCCAACTCGACCCAGACCGACCTCAACCTGCCCTACATCACCGCCGACGCCTCGGGCCCGCGGCACCTCAACATCAAGCTCACCCGCGCCAAGCTCGAAGCGCTGGCCGATGAGCTGATCGAGCGCACCATCGCGCCGTGCCGCACCGCCATCAAAGACGCGGGCGTGAGCGTGGGCCAGATCGACGACGTGATTCTGGTCGGCGGCATGACGCGCATGCCCCGGGTGCAAGAAAAGGTCAAAGAGTTCTTTGGCAAAGAGCCGCGCAAAGACGTCAACCCCGACGAGGCGGTGGCCGTGGGCGCTGCGATCCAGGGCCAGGTGCTCTCGGGCGAGCGCACCGACGTGCTGCTGCTCGACGTCACGCCGCTGTCGCTGGGCATCGAGACCATGGGCGGCGTGATGACCAAGATGATCAGCAAGAACACCACCATCCCGACCAAGTTTGCGCAGGTGTTCTCGACCGCCGACGACAACCAGCCGGCGGTGACGATCAAGGTGTTTCAGGGCGAGCGCGAGATCGCCGCCGGCAACAAGCTGCTGGGCGAGTTCAACCTCGAGGGCATCCCGCCGGCACCGCGCGGCCTGCCGCAGATCGAGGTGAGCTTTGACATCGACGCCAACGGCATTTTGCACGTGGGCGCCAAAGACAAAGGCACCGGCAAAGAGAACAAAATCACGATCAAGGCCAACTCGGGCCTGACCGAGGCCGAAATCCAGAGCATGGTCAAAGACGCCGAGCTCAACGCCGCCGAAGACCACAAGAAAGTGGAACTGGTGCAGGCGCGCAACCAAGCCGACGCCTTGGTCAGTTCGGTGCGCAAGAGCCTGAAAGAGTACGGCGACAAGCTCGAGGCGGCCGAAAAAGAGTCGATCGAAGCCTCGATCAAGGCGGTTGAAGAAGCCGTCAAGGGCGAGGACAAGGCCGCCATCGAAGCCCGCAGCGCCGACCTGATGAGCGCGAGCCAGAAGCTGGGTGAGAAAATGTACGCCGACCAGCAAGCCAGCGCAGCGGCGGCAGGGGCCGCGGGTGCGGCCGGCGCTGGCGGCGACGCAGCGGGCGCGGGTGGTTCGCGCTCTGCCGCCGATAGCGACGTGATCGACGCCGAAGTGAAAGAAGTCAAGAAGGATTGATCCATCGCTGTAGTGCCGCGCCCCGAGCGCGGCCACGCAGCAGGCGCGCCGCCGCGACTCAGGGCCTCCACCGCCCGGGCGCGGCGTTTGCGCTGCATGACCAACCGGGTACCCAAATGGCCAAACGCGATTTTTACGAGATCCTGGGCGTGCCCAAGAGCGCCAGCGACGAAGACATCAAAAAAGCCTATCGCAAGCTGGCGATGAAGCACCACCCCGACCGCAATCAGGGTGCAGCGGCCAAGGCGGCCGAAGAAAAATTCAAAGAGGCCAAAGAGGCCTACGAGATGCTGAGCGATGCGCAAAAGCGCGCCGCCTACGACCAGTATGGCCACGCCGGCGTCGATCCAAACATGCGCGGCCCCGGTGGCGGGACCGAAGGTTTTGGCGGCTTTTCCGAGTCCTTTGGTGACATTTTTGGCGATATTTTTGGCGGCCAACGCGCCGGCGCCGGGCGCGGGCGGCAGGTCTATCGCGGCAGCGATCTGTCGTACGCGATGGAGGTCACGCTCGAAGAAGCCGCCAACGGCAAAGACGCCGAAATCCGCATCCCGAGCTGGGACGACTGCGGCACCTGCAACGGCAGCGGCGCCAAGCCGGGCACCAGCGTCAAAACCTGCCCGACCTGCAACGGCGCTGGCGTGGTGCAAATGCGGCAGGGTTTTTTCAGCGTGCAGCAAACCTGCCCGCACTGCCACGGCAGCGGCAAGATCATCCCCGAGCCCTGCACCGCCTGCGGTGGCCAAGGCAAGGTCAAGAAGTTCAAAAAGCTCGAAATCAAGATCCCACCCGGCATCGACGACGGCATGCGCATCCGCTCCAGCGGCAACGGCGAGCCCGGACGCAACGGCGGCCCGGCGGGCGATCTGTACATCGAAATCCGGCTGCGCAAGCACGACTTGTTCGAACGCGAGGGCGACGACCTGCACTGCCACGTGCCGGTGAGCATCACCACCGCCGCGCTGGGCGGCGAGATCGCCGTGCCCACGCTGACCGGCAAAGCCAACATCGACATCCCCGAAGGCACCCAGCACGGCAAGACCTTTCGCTTGCGCGGGCGCGGCATCAAGGGCGTGCGCTCGAGCTACCCGGGCGATCTGTACTGCCACGTCAACGTCGAAACCCCGGTCAAGCTCACCGAACACCAGCGCCGGCTGCTGCGCGAGCTCGACGAATCGTTCCAGAAAAACGGCAACAAACACAGCCCGAACGACAAGGGCTGGTTCGAGAAAGCCAAGGCTTTTTTCTCCTGATTTTGTGATCAAATGGGCGCATGAGCGTCCAAGTCACTTTCCTGGGCGGCGCCGGCACGGTCACCGGCTCCAAGTTTTTGGTGCAGCACGCGGGCCGCAGCCTGCTGGTCGATTGCGGCCTGTTTCAGGGTTATAAGCAGCTGCGGCTGCGCAACTGGGCCGCACTGCCCGTGGCGCTTGGCGGCATCGACGCCGTGGCCCTCACGCACGCGCACCTCGACCACAGCGGCTACCTGCCGCTGCTGGTGCGCCAAGGCTACCGCGGCCCGGTCTGGTGCACGCCGGGCACGCGCGACCTGTGCCGCATCCTGCTGCCCGACAGCGGCCACATCCAAGAAGAAGACGCCCAGTTCGCCAACCGCAAGGGTTTTTCCAAACACCAGCCGGCGCTGCCGCTCTACACCGAGCAAGACGCGCGCAAGTGCCTCAAGCAGCTGCGCAGCGTGGCGCCGCTTCGGCTTTTCGAGCCGCTGCCGGGCTGGCAGGCGCGTTTCCATGGCGCCGGGCACATTTTGGGCGCTTCCAGCCTGTACCTCGAAGTCGGGGGGCGGCGGCTGCTGTTTTCCGGCGACCTCGGGCGCTGCGACGACCTGCTCATGTTCCCGCCCGAAGCCCCACCGGGGGTGGATGCGGTGTTCGTCGAATCCACCTACGGGAACCGCGAGCACCCCAGCGAGAACCTGGTCGATGAAATGGCCGCGCCGCTGCAGCGCGTGGCGGCACGGGGCGGCACCGTGGTCGCCCCGGTGTTTGCGGTCGGGCGCGCGCAGGCGCTGCTGCACGCCATCGTGGTGCTCAAGCAGCAGGGGCGCATCCCAGAGTCGCTGCCGGTGTACCTCGACAGCCCGATGGCGATCGAGAGCACCGAACTGTTTGCCCAGCACCTGGGCGAGCACCGCCTGAGCGCGGCCGAATGCAGCGCCATGGCGCGCGCCGCCACCATGACGCGCAGCGCCGACCAGTCCAAGGCCATTGCGCGCCAGCACGGCCCGAAAATCATCCTGTCGGCCAGCGGCATGGCCACCGGTGGCCGCGTGCTGCAGCACCTGCAACTGTATTTGGGCGACCACCGCAACCTGGTGCTGCTCACCGGCTTTCAGGCCGCCGGCACGCGCGGGGCCACCCTTGCCCAAGGTGGCAGCAGCCTGCGCATCCACGGCCAAGACTGGCCGGTGCGCGCCGAGGTGCTGCAACTGCACGCCTCGTCGGCGCACGCCGACGCGGCGCAGCTGCTGAACTGGCTGCGCGCCATTCCCGGCCAGCCGCAACGCGCCTTCGTCATCCACGGCGAGCCCGAGGCCGCCGACACGCTGCGCCGCCGCATCGAAACCGAGCTGCGCTGGAGCGCGCTGGTGCCCGAACACGGCTCGACTTGGGACGTTTGAGTCCCCTCTGCCCGAGCGCACGCCGCCCTTG
>Ga0209615_100055_pt1 | contig 12041 bp, 14 predicted proteins | sample 4B3metaG_FD_184151 | JGI IMG/M metagenome (GOLD analysis project Ga0209615, IMG submission 184151) | Freshwater bacterial and archeal communities from Indian Creek, Illinois, USA to study Microbial Dark Matter (Phase II) - 4B3 metaG... | ecosystem: Environmental > Aquatic > Freshwater >... | reverse complement strand
CCTTGAAGCCGGCGCTAATGAGCGTGAAGGAAACCATCTTGCGCATGGAGGCCGAGTCGTCAACGGCAAGGATCGAGTGCATGGTAATACCTTGGAGTGGTGTGGGGTTGCGTTGTGGGTATCGGGCTGCGCTGCAGCGGTGATCAGAACAGCTCGACCGACCCGGCGTCCATCTCGCTTTGCGTGACCGGATTGGGGTTGCGCGGCATGTGGGTCACCACCAGACCGGTTTCGTCGGCGTCGGGCTCCAGTGCCTGATCGGCCAAGACGTAGGCGCAGCCCTTGAGCATTTTGCCGATGTGCACCAGCAGCTGCGAAGACATGTCGTGAAATTGCAACTCGGTCACGGCCTGGTGCAGGTTGGCCTGCAGCGCGCTGCGCTGGTCGGCATCGGGCAGCTGCTCGACTGTGAGCAAGGCGCTGTTGAAGCGGTCCAGCAAGTTGGCGGTGGCGTGGTCGAGCAAGCCTTCGAGCCGCTTGAGGTCGTTCATGGCCACCAGCAGCGAGTCTTGCAGGTCGGCCAGCACCGACACCGACATCTGGACCACCGGCTCGTCGCTGGGGACAACGGGAAAGGGCTCGACGCAGGTGTACTCCTCGCGCGGCCAGCGTCGGTGTTCGTGCGTGGCGGTTGGGGTGGTAGGCATAGGCGAGTGCGGCGCTTGGGTGTCAGATCGGTTGCTTGATCCCGTATATTAGCCTGCGCCGGGGGTATAAACTCCAGACTGCACCCACCCGTTGTTTCAGTAAATGCAAAAAACCCCTGCTTCGTGGCCCGCTAGGGCGTTGGCGATGCGCTTATTGGTCGGTCGCGGAAGCTTCGATTGCGGGGTGTTCCTTGGCTGAGCTGCATCTGCTGCACTTGGAAGACAACCCCGCCGACCACGAGTTGCTGCGGCGCTGCCTGCAGCGGGCCGATTTTGAAGCGCGCCTGACGCTGGTCGAGACGCTGGAAGAATTTGCGGCGCAGATCGAAGCCGGTGGCGTGGATGCGGTGTTGGCCGACTACCACTTGGCGGGCTTCAGCTGCCTGCAGGCTTGGGACTGGTTGCAGGCGCGGGGGCTGGAGCTGCCCTTTGTGATTGTCTCGGGGGCCATCGGCGAGGCCACGGTGGCCGAGGCGCTGCTGCGCGGGGCGAGCGACTACGTGGACAAAAACCGGCTGGCGCGCCTGCCGGCGGCCTTGCAGCGGGCGCTGGAGCTGCACGCCACGCGCCGGGCCCAGGCGCAGGCGCAGGCCGAGCTGGCCGAATCGCGCCGTCGCCTGGTGGATTTGACCGAGCATTTGCAGCTCGGGCTGGAGCGCGAGCGCGCCGACATCGCGCGCGAAATTCACGACGACATCGGTGGCGCGCTGGCGGCGGTCAAGCTCGATCTGGCGTGGCTCGGGCGGCACGTGCCGCAGCCCGAGGCGCAGGCGCACGTGCGCGCGGCGCTGGAAATGGCCGAGCACGCGCTGCTGGCCAGCCAGCGCCTGATGCGCAACCTGCGCCCGGCGGTGCTGGATCAAGGCCTGCAGCCGGCCTTGCAGTGGCTGGTGCACAGCTTTGCCGAGCGCACCGGGCTGGCGCTGCGGCTAGAAGGCGCTTTGCGCGCCCCGGTCGAGCCGCAGTTGGCGATGGTGGTCTATCGCACCGCGCAAGAGGCGCTCACCAACGTGCTCAAGCACGCGCAGGCGCAGTCGGTGCGGTTGGAATTGAGCGACCTCGAGGGCGTGCTCACGCTCGAGGTGAGCGACGACGGCCGCGGCGCCAGCGCCGCCGAACTGGCCAAGCTGCAGTCCTTTGGCCTGCTGGGTTTGCGCGAGCGCGCGCAGGGGGCCGGTGGCTGGATCGACGTCGTTACGGCGCCGGGGCAGGGCCTGACGCTGATTTTGTCGCTGCCGCTGGCCGGGGTGCAGGCCGAAGCGCAAGCCGCAGACTGGGAGTAAATTTGGTGATCAAAGTGATTTTGTGCGACGACCACGCCATGCTGCGCCGCGGGGTGCGCGACACGCTGGCCGAGGCCACCGATGTGCGTGTGATCGGCGAAGCCGACGGCTACGCCAACCTGCGCGAGCTGCTGCGCCAGCAGCGCCCCGACGTGCTGCTGCTCGACGTCGATCTGCCCGGGCGCAGCGGCTTGGAGATTTTGTCGGCGCTGCAACTGGAGCCGGCGCCGCTGCGCACGCTGATGGTGTCGATGTACCCCGAAGACCAGTACGCGCTGCGCTGCCTCAAGGCCGGGGCCATGGGCTACCTCAACAAGGGCGGCGACCCGGCGGCGCTGCTCACGGCGGTGCGCACGGTGGCGCAGGGGCGCAAGTACATCACGCCCGAGGTGGCCGAGCTGCTGGCCAGGCACCTGAGCGCGCCCGAGGCGGCGCAGCTGCACGACATTCTGTCGGAGCGCGAGCTGCAGACGCTGCGCCTGATCGCCTCGGGCAAAATGCTGGCGCAGATCGCCGAAGAGCTGATGATCAGCCCCAAAACGGTGAGCGTTTACCGCGCGCGCACGCTGGAAAAGCTGGGCCTGAGCAACAACGCCGAGCTCACCGTCTATGCGATCCGCAACCAGTTGGTGTAGCGCGAGGCAGGCACAACCGCCCTTCAGCAGCCCATGTTTTAGCCGCCCATGAACAGGTCGGTGACCACGCGCATGAGCTGCAGCACCGGCTGATCGAGCAGCGGCAGCGTGAAGGCGATGCCCACCAGCCCGACCGAGAGCGTGAGCGGAAAGCCGATCGCAAACACGTTCATCTGCGGCGCGATGCGCGTGATGATGCCCAGCACCAGGTTGACGAACAGCAGCATGCCGATCATCGGCAAGGCGATCCACAGGCCTAAGTAAAAGATCAGCCCCCCGAGCTCGTGCAGGCGCATGGTTTGCACCACCGCCAGCATGTCGCCGCCCACCGGGAAAGTGTGAAAACTGGCGGCCACCGCCATGATCAGCATCAGGTGGCCGTTGATCACGACGAACAGCAGCATGGCCAAGTTGCCGAAGTAGCGCCCGACCGGGCTCGAAGCGGCGTTGGTGGCGGGGTCGAAGAAGCCGGCAAAGTTCAGGCCCATCTGCAAGCCGATGATTTCGCCCGCCATTTCCACCGCCGCAAAGACGATGCGCACCGCCAGCCCGATCGAGACGCCGATGGCGATTTGCTGGATCACCGCGCCCAGCGCCTCGGGGCTGGTGAGCGAGAGCATGGGCGGCGTTGGCAGGGCCGGCTGGATGCAGACCGCGATCAGAAAAGCCAACGCCACCTTGAGGCGCATGGGCACCGAGCGCGAGGAAAAAATCGGGGCGCTGGCGAATACACCCAAAATGCGCAAAAAAGGCCAGAAGATGGGCGCCACCCAGGCCATGATCTGGGCCTCGGTGAAAGTGATCATGGGGCCGTCCACGGCTGCCCCTGCGCCTAGACCGCGTACTCGGGGATCGAGAGCAGGATGCGGCGCAAAAAGTCCACCAACGTGGTCAGCATCCACGGCCCCGCGACCGCAAACACCACCACCGCCGCCACGATCTTGGGCACGAACGAGAGCGTGGCTTCGTTGATCTGCGTCAGCGCCTGAAACAGGCTCACCACCAGCCCGACCACCAGTATCACACCCAGCAGCGGGGCCGAGACCGCCAGCAAGATGAGCAGGGCGTTTTGCCCCACGGCGAGGGCGGCTTGGGTATCCATGGCGTTTTTATCAATTTATGGATAAAATGGGCGCGGCTAGACCACGAAGCTCGCCGCCAGCGACCCGATCAGCAGGTTCCAGCCATCGGCCAGCACGAACAGCATCAGCTTAAAGGGCAGCGCCACCAGCACCGGCGAGAGCATCATCATGCCCAGCGACATCAGCACGCTGGCCACGATCAGGTCGATTACCAAAAAAGGAATGAAGATCAAAAAGCCGATCATGAAGGCGGTTTTGAGCTCGCTGATGACGAAGGCCGGCACCAGCACCCGAAAAGGGGCGTTTTGCACCGTCACGTTTTCGTCCAAGCCGGCCAGGTTGGCGAACATGCGGAAATCGGACTGGCGCGTTTGCTTGCTCATGAACTCGCGCATCGGCGCTTCGGCGCGCTGCACCGCCTGCTCGAAGCTGATCTCACCCCGGGTGAAGGGCTCGAAGGCCTCGGCGTGCACGCGGTCCAGCGTCGGCGCCATGACGAACAGGGTGAGAAACAGCGCCAGCCCGACCAGCACCTGGTTGGGCGGCGCCGCCTGTGTGCCCAGCGCCATGCGCAGCAGCGAGAGCACGATGATGATGCGCGTAAAGGCTGTCATCATCAGCAGCACCGCCGGCAAAAACGACAGCGCGGTGAAGAACAGCAGGGTTTGGATGGGCACCGAGAAGCTGGTGCCGCCCGCGCCTTGGCCGATCAGGATCGGGAACGTGCCCGGGGGTGCGGCAGGGGCAGCGGGTGGCGCCACTTGGGCCAGTGCCAACGCGCTGCCTGCCAGCAGCAGCGCCGCCAGCGCCGCCTGGGCGGTTGGGCGCACCCAGCCGCTGGAGGGGGCAGCCTTCACGTGCGCGGCTCCACGGTGGCAGGCTGCTCCCCCCCGCTGAGCGAGCGCGCCACTTTCTGGTACAGGGTGGCGGGGGCTGGCTGGGCGGTCGCGGGCGCGGCGGCGGTGAAGGCGTCAGGGGCCGCAGCAGCCGGCACGGTCGCCAGCAGCCCCGTGGCGCCCAGACCCTGCGCGTGCAGGGCGCTGATGTGCTGCGGCGTCACGCCCAGCGTGAGCTGCACCGGGCCGGTGGGGCCGTTGACTTCGACCACCACCACGCGCTGTTGCGGCCCCACCATGAGCTGCGACACCAGCCGCAAATCGGCGCCCAGGCCGCTGCCCGCTGGGGTCATGCGTTTGCGCACCCAATGCACGCCCCAAGCCAGCAGCGTCATGACCAGCAGCAAGCCCAGCGCCGGCAGCATGGCGGTAAAGATCGATTGGTTCATGGCAGAGGGCTAAGCAGGCGCAGCCGCAGGGGGCATCAGTTGCGGCTCAGGCGGCGCAGCCGCTCCGAGGGGGTGACGATGTCGGTCAGGCGGATGCCAAATTTTTCGTTCACCACCACCACCTCGCCTTGGGCGATCAGGTAGCCGTTGACGAGCACGTCCATGGGTTCACCGGCCAGCGCGTCGAGCTCGACGATCGAGCCCTGCGCCAGTTGCAGGATGTATTTGATCGGCACCTTGGTGCGGCCGAGCTCGACCGAGAGCTGCACCGGGATGTCGAGCACCATCGAGATGTCGTTGGGGCTGCTGACGGCGCTGCCAGGGCTGGCATCGAAGTGCGGTGCACCGGCGGCCAGGTCATCGGCCCCGCCCTTGGTGGACTGCTCTTGCAGCGCCTGGGCCCAGTCGTCGGCGATGGCGTCGTTGGGGTCTTGTTCGTTACTCATTTGGGTCTCCGTGCCAGGTGGACGATTGCTCGCGCCGCAGTTGCACCACCTTGAGGGCGTATTTGCCGTTGTGGGTGCCGTATTCGGCCTGCAGCACCGGCACGCCATCGACGCGCGCCTCGATCACGCGCTCGCGTTCGAGCTCGATGAAGTCGCCCACTTTCATGGCCAGCAACTGCTCGACCGTGGTGCGGGTGCGCGCCAATTCGGCGCAGAGCTCGATTTCGGCCGACTGGATTTCTTGCCCCAACGTCCGCACCCAGCGCCGGTCCACCTCCATCGAGTCGCCCTGCGAGGTGGAGTAGAGCAAGTCGCGAATCGGCTCCAGCGTGGCGTAGGGGATGCACAGGTGCAGCGAGCCGGAAATATCGCCGATTTCGAGCGTGAAACTGGTGCTGATGACGATCTCACTCGGGGTGGCGATGTTGGCAAACTGCGGCTGCATCTCGGAGCGCTGATACACCAGTTCGAGCGGATAGACGCCCTTCCAGGCTTTTTTGTATTCGTCCGCCACCACATCGACCAGCCGGTTGATAACGCGTTGCTCGGTGGGGGAGAAGTCGCGCCCCTCGATGCGGGTGTGGAACTTGCCGTTGCCGCCAAACAAGCTGTCGATGACACCAAACAGCAGCGCGGGCTCGCACACGATCATGCCGCTGCCGCGCAGCGGGCGCACCGCCATGAGGTTGAAGTTGGTGGGCACCACCAACTCGCGCAGGAACATGCTGTACTTTTGCACCTGCACCGTGCCGACCGAGATTTCGGGGCTGCGCCGGATCAGGTTGAACAGGCCGACGCGCAAGTTGCGTGCGAAGCGCTCGTTAATCACCTCCATGGTGGGCATGCGCCCACGCACGATGCGCTCTTGCTTGGAGAGATCATAGCCACGCACCGCGCTGGAGTCGATCTCCTCTTTGGCGAGTTTTTGGCTCTCGCCCGTGACGCCCTCGAGCAGGGCGTCGATCTCGTCCTGGGACAAAAAAGCGTCGCTCATGGTGCGGTTGTGCGGGGCGGTTGAGGTGTCTGCAAAAGGGCAGCGGGCTTACTGCACGATCAGGCTGGTGAACAACACCGCCTGCACCGGACTGGGGGTGGTGCCGCGATCGGGCAAGCCCGTGGTTTCGCGCACCATGGCCAAGATGTCGGCAGCCAGCGCGTCTTTGCCGGCTGGGGTGAGCAGTTCGGTGGCACTGCGCTGGGCCGCCAAGCGCAACATGCCGTTGCGGATCGCCGGCATGAAGGCGGTGACGCGGTCGGAAGTGGCGGCGTCGGCCAACTGCAGCGTGACGCCGAGCTGCGCAAAGCGCATGGCGCCCGGGTCGGCCAAGTTGACGACCATGTTTTCAAGCGGCAAAAAGGCCGGGGGTGCCTGCGGGGCGGCAGCGGCAGCCAGTGGCTGGCCGTCGGGCCCCAGTTCTTCTTCAGCCGCTGGCTGCAAAAGGAAAAATGCAGCCACCGCCAGAACCAGCAGCAGCGCCACGGCGCCCAAAATGACGATGAGCAGCTTCTTGCTCTTGGGTTTGGCCGGCGCCGCGTCGGCGTCGGCGTTGGCGGCGGGTGCGGGGGCGGGCGGTTTGGCAGCCATGGGTTTTGCCTTTAGGTTCAAGCAAGCACAAAGAGCGCGCGGATTCGGTCGAATCTGCAGACCGCGCTATTGTGTCACGGCTATTGTGCCGGGCAGACGGCGCCGGCTTGAGCGGGAAAAGCAGGCGCTAGTGCCGGCTATTTGGGATTTACTGCCGCACGCCGATCAGACGTACACGCTCAGGCCAGCACCACCGGCACCCAGTTGCCACTGCAGCGTGGGCGCTTGGGCCGCCGGATCGGCTTGCTCGGCGCCCTCGGAGCGGGGGGGCTGAGCCCATTCGGGGCGCGGCTGCGCCGAACGATCCGATTGACCCGAGGCGCGCGAGCCGATCGACAGGCCCACCAGTTCGAGCCCGCTCTGACCCAGCAGTTCGCTCAAGGCCTCTGGTGCCTGGGCTTGCAGGGCTTCGAGCAGCGCCGCGTCGTCGGTCAGGAAGTCGAGCCGGGCTTGGTTGCCGTCGAGCTGCAAGCCGATTTCCAGCGGCTGGCCCAAGCCCTCGTGCAACACCAAGTTGGCGCGCTTGACCTGCCCGGCCAGCCACAGGCTGATGTGCTGGTTGAGGGGTTCCAGTACCGCCTCGAGCCCCTGGCCCGCGACCTGCTGCTCGAGCAGTTGGCCGAAGCCCGAGCCGACCGCTGACGCTTCGTTTGCGCCCACGCTTGGGGCCGGGCTATCGACCCAGGCTTGGGTGCCAGCACCCCCTCGTGCCCCTTGGCCAGAGCCCTCGCGCGAGCCTGCGTCGGAGCGGGCGCTGGCGCTCAAGGTGGCCAAGGCACTGGCACTGGGTTCGTCGGCCCAAGCGGCGGCGTCGGCGCTGATCAAGGTGTGGTTGGCGGTGGCCACGGCGGGACCAGCCACGGGAGCGGCAAAACGCAGGGCTGCAGCTGCTGCATGGCCTGTGGCGGCCAAGAACTGGGCGCTGGGTGCGAGCAGGTCGACGCCTAGCTTGGGCGCCGCTGTGGTGCCGGTTGCGGGGCCAGTTGTGGCGCGCGCCTTGGCCAGCGTGGACACCCAGGCGGCTGGCGCTTGGGCCGCAGCGGCTTTGCGGCCCGCAGGGCCTTCGGCGCTTGCGGGACCGGCAGGCGCTGCTGTGGTGGCCTGGGCATCCGGTGCAGCCGGAGTGGCTGGGGTAGGTGCTGTAGCCGGTGTTCCGTTGGCTTTGGGTTCCAGGCGGGCCATGAGTGCGGTGGATTCGGCCGGGTCTGAGCGCGGCGGCGCCTGGACGGTGGTGGCGGGGTCGCTGGATTTGCCTTGAGAGATCTCGGGGTCTGGGCCAGCCTCGGTGTCGGCTTGGGTCGAGGGCGCTTGGGCTTGGGCCTCGTGGCCCGCGTTGGCGGCGAGCAACAAGGCGGCAAAGGCGCAGCTTGAGGCGCCCGGTTTGGGTGCGTTTGGGGTCGCCGCCAAGGCCGCCGCAGCCGCTGCGGTGCGGCGCGGGGCGGGCTCGGGCGTGCGCGGGCTTTGGGGGGGTTCGGTTCTCATGGCGTGGACCTCCAAGGGTGCGCATCGGCGTGCAGCCGGTGTTGCACGGCAGCCATTTCGTCGTTGCTCTTTTGCTCTTTGCGTTGCTGCTGTAACAACCAGACCTGATGGCGGCGCTGCAAAAATTTGCGCAGGCTGGCCAGTTCGCGCTCGGCCTCGTACACCCTTTGCTGGCCCTGTTGCAGCCGCTGCGCGATCTGCTCCAGCACGGTTTGTTGGTGGTTTTGCGCGTGCTCGAGCTTGCCCATGAACACCCGGTGGGTGTGCAACTGCACGCCGTCGAAACCGTTGGCCGTGCGCTCGCTCCAGCGCACGTGGGTTTCGGCGCTGTAGTCTTGCAGTTGGTTGAGCTGCAGCAGCGCCTGGCGTTGTTCGTGCTGGATCTGGGCCAGCGCCTGCAGGGCCTGGTCGCGCTTGCGCAGTGCGACGTCGAGCACCACGCTCAAATCTTGCTCCACGGATTTCATGGCTGCGCCTTGAAGGAGTGGGTGCCGCGCCCGGGGGCGTTTTCGCCTATGGCTTGGGCCAACTGTTGCACGCTGGTCTCGAAGGGGGCTTGTTCGCGCATTTCTTGCATCAAAAATTGCTGCAGGGCCGGAAAGAGGGCGATGGCGCGGTCGGTTTCGGGGTCGCTGCCGGTGGCGTAAGCGCCCAGTTGGATCAGGTCGCGGCTCTTTTGGTAGCGGGCGTAGAGCTGGCGGTAGCGCCGCGCCCACTGCTGGTGTGCGGCGCTGGTGACGTTGTGCATCACGCGCGAGGCCGAGGCCTCGATGTCGATCGCCGGGTAGATGCCGGATTCGGCCATGCTGCGCGAGAGCACGATGTGGCCGTCCAGGATGGCGCGAGCGGCGTCGGCGATCGGGTCTTGCTGGTCGTCGCCCTCTGAGAGCACGGTGTAGAAGGCGGTGATCGAGCCTTGGCCTTGGGCGGCGTTGCCGCTGCGCTCGACCAGAAGCGGCAGCTTGGCAAAGCAGCTCGGGGGATAGCCCTTGGTGGCCGGGGGCTCGCCGATGGCCAGCGCGATTTCGCGCTGCGCCATGGCGTAGCGGCTGAGCGAGTCCATGAGCAGCAGCACGTCGAGCCCGTCGTCGCGAAAGCGCTCGGCGATGGCGGTGGCGTAGTGCGCGCCTTGCAGGCGCAGCAGCGGCGGCGAGTCGGCCGGGGCCGCCACCACCACCGAGCGCGCCAGCCCGTCGGCGCCCAGAATGTCTTCGATGAACTCTTTGACCTCGCGCCCGCGCTCGCCGATCAGGCCGACCACGATCACGTCGGCGCGGGTGAAGCGCGCCATCATGCCCAGCAGCACGCTTTTGCCCACGCCAGAGCCGGCAAAGAGCCCGATGCGCTGCCCACGCCCGACGGTGAGCAGGGCGTTGATGGCGCGCACGCCGGTATCGAGCGGCTGGCGCACCGGGGCGCGCTCCATGGCGTTGATGGGGTTGCGATCGAGCGGGTCTATGGCCACCGCGCGCAGCGGCCCTTGGTGGTCGAGCGGCTGCCCGCGCGCGTCCACCACCCGGCCCAACAGCCCGGCACCGAGCGGCAGGCGCAGCACGCCGCGGTCGTTGGGGGGCTGCGGCTTGAGCGGGTCGCCTAGGCGCGGCTGTGGCCGGTAGGGGGGCAGTTGGCGCACCCGCGCGCCGCTGGCCAGCCCCTGCACGTCGCCCGCTGGCATCAGGTAGGCGCGGTCGCCATTGAAGCCCACCACCTCGGCCAGCACGGCGCTGTCGGGTTCGCCGGGGGTGTCGATCACGCACTGCGAGCCCACTGGCGCGCGCACGCCTTGGGCTTCGAGCACCAAACCGGCCAAGCGCACCAGCCGGCCACTGGTTTCGAGCGCGGTGTGCTGGGCGACCGCTTGCTGCGCCAGCGCCATGAAGGCTGCCCAGCGCGGCGGCAGCGCCGGGCTTAGGGGCTCAGCCGCCAAGGGATCGGCGGCTTGGAGTTCAGACATCGGCTTGCCCTCCGGGTTGCCAGGGCTGCTCCAGCCCCAGGTTGCCCAGCGCCCGCTGCCAGCGTTTTTCGAGCCGCGCATCGACGCCGCCGTGGGCGCTCTCGACCACGCAGTCGCCCGGGCTCAGGGTGGGGTCGGGGTGCACCTGCACCGGCAGCGCGCTGCCGTGGGCCTCCAGGGCAGCTTGATCGGTCAGCAGCGCGGCATCGAGCGGGTGCAGGCGCAAGGTGGCTGGGCGACCGTCGTCGATCAGCAGCGCCAGCGCTTCTTGCACCACACTGCGCAAGGGCGGCAGTGGGGTGTTCAGCTCGCGCCGCACCACTTGGCGCGCCAGCGCGCACGCCAGTTGCAGCACCTGCTCGGCCAGCGCCTGCTCGAGCAGATCAAAACCCGCTTGCGCCTGGCGCAGCAAGGCGTCGATGCGCTGCACCTGCTCGCGCTGCACCTGCAGGGTTTGCTGCTGCAGTTCGTTGCGCACGCGTTCGGCGCCGGCCAACTGGCCGGCTTCGTAGCCTTCGTCCCAAGCCTGCTGGCGCAGGGCCAGTGCCTGCTGGGCATCGAGGAGCACCTGCTCGGTCTCGGTGGCCTTCGCATTGCGGCCGGGCGGGCCGTCGATGGCGCCAAACAGCACCGTTTCTACCTCTTGCACCTCCTCTTTGGGGATGAAGCGCTGGTAGTGCGAGGCACGGCTAGACGAAGGCATCGTCGCCTCCACCGCCGATCACGATCTGGCCCTCGTCGGCCAGGCGCCGCACCACCTTGAGGATGTCTTTTTGCTGCGCCTCGACCACGGACAGGCGCACCGGGCCGCGCGACTCCAGGTCTTCTTTGAGCGCTTCGGCGGCGCGGCTCGACATGTTGCTGAGGATTTTTTCTTTGAGCTCGTTGCTCGCACCTTTGAGGGCGATCACCAGCGCATCGGACGACACCTCTTTGAGCACCGACTGGACCGCCTTGTTGTCGAGCTTGTTCACGTCTTCGAAGGTGAACATCTTGTCCATGATCTTTTGCGCCAGATCGGGGTCGGATTCGCGGATGGAGTCAACCACGCTGGTTTCGAGGCTGGTGCCGAGCAGGTTGATGATCTCGGCCGCCGCCTTGACGCCGCCGAGCGAGCTTTTGCGCACCTTGTCGCCGCCGGCCAGCACGTGGTAGAGCGCCTCGTTGAGGTCTTTGAGGGCCATCGGCTGGATGCCCTCCATGGTGGCGATGCGCAGCATGACGTCGTTGCGCGTGCGCTCGGTGAGATGCTTGAGGATGTTGGCGGAGTGGTCTTGGTCGAGGTGCACCAAAATCGCGGCCAGAATCTGCGGGTGTTCGTTGCGCAGCAGCTCGGCCACCGAGATCGGGTCCATCCACTTCAGGCTCTCGATGCCAGACACATCGCCGCCTTGCAAAATGCGGTCGATCAGCAGCGAGGCCTTGTCGTCGCCCAAGGCGCGCTTGAGCACGGCGCGCACGTAGTTGTCGGTGTCCGACACCAGCAGACTTTGCGAGGCCGCCTCGGCGGTGAACTTGTCTATCACGCCATCGACTTTGTCTTTGCTGACGGAGCGCATGCGCGCGATCGTCTCGCCCAAGCGCTGCACCTCCTTGGGCGAGAAATGCTTGAACACCTCGGCCGCTTCCTCTTCGCCGAGCG
>Ga0209615_100054_pt1 | contig 12116 bp, 8 predicted proteins | sample 4B3metaG_FD_184151 | JGI IMG/M metagenome (GOLD analysis project Ga0209615, IMG submission 184151) | Freshwater bacterial and archeal communities from Indian Creek, Illinois, USA to study Microbial Dark Matter (Phase II) - 4B3 metaG... | ecosystem: Environmental > Aquatic > Freshwater >... | reverse complement strand
ATCTTAGACAACGCTGCCTTAGTAGAAGGCGAAAGGTCAACTGATTCAGGCTCTTGTATGATTGCTTCAATGGCTTGATGAGGGTAGTCATACCCTAAGAATTGGTCCCGAAGTAACGCACGTAATACCGATTTGCCTTTAGGTCCAGCATTTTCGTACATAGCGTCGTACGCTTCATCAGGACTAAATGATTCGTCGTATGAACCACGTGCAAGTTTATGCAAGTCGATAAGGCTTTCCTCACGACCTAACTCATCGTTTTCTTTAATTACTCCTTTTTCACGGAGTGTTTTATCCATACTTGCTATATCAGCGTTTAATAATTCTTCGGAAGCACTTAGTACTTCTGATAGCGCTGTGTTAGCTGTAGCAGGGATACCCATTAAGTTACGAATGATAGTAACAAACTCAGACCATAGCGATTGGTTACCTTTGTATGGGATTGATTCCATCAATGTTTGCATGTCTTTGTTTGATAGTGACCATGCTACCAACTCATCGACGTCATCGAAGGCGTTATTTTTGTAACCGTCAACACCTAAGGCACCTTTTTCTACTGTAGAAAGTTCTTCGCCTCTAGCATGTTTATCTTTTACAAACTTAATAACATGCTTTCTTAATTTTGCAAGTCGAGCTACATTAGGGTCACCAGTACGTTCACCAATCATAACTGCAATACGTGTAGCCATATGGGTAAGTTCATGCAGTGCAGTGCGGAAAGTAAGTCCTGAGTATTCAACACCAAGTTCTGTACCAGTTAATATAATAAACGGTTTAGTTACATCCCCACCTTCGTACCCCATAGCACCTCTAGCACCCTTACGCATGGTTGCTGAACGACCTTTCCCACCATCCTCTGTGATATATAGCTTTTGTTTATACCCAGCTTTATCAAATTTTATTAACTGACGAGCAACTGCTTGGGCAATAACCCTACGGCCTTTATCAGGGATATTATCAGCAAGCCATTGAGCGGCTTGGATAGGGGAACGCATTTGTAGGTTTGCGTATACGTGATAAACTTCATCTGTTTGGCTAAATGGTTCTGCAATGTCTGGCATTGACGGGGTTGGTTCAGGAGTCGGTTCTGCTTGTCCTACTGGAGCAGCTTGAGCTGTTGGTGCTTCGTCTAATGGAACATCAGGTTTGATTGCAGCGCTTGCTGCTGCGGCACGGGCGTTACCTTTTACAATGCCAGCCAACTGGTCAGCTAGACCTTGGTTTAAATAGTTATCGGTGTGCGCATTGCGTACTTGGTCTTTAATTGCTTTAGGCAATGCAGCAAATGCAATACCAGTGTCAAAGTTATCCCACGCTTGTGAGATAGGTTCTTTCTTAAGGGCAGCCGCGGCTTGTTTTGCAGCACGGGGTGGTATGGGCGCTAGTGCACTTGGTTGGACATTTGTGCTTGTTGCAGGTTGTCCAATGTTTCCGACAGGAGCTCCGCTAGGTACAACCACTCCTCCTCCGATAGGTTCTTCAACTTGTGCAGGCGCGGCCGCTTGTTGTTGTACAGGCTGTCCCATGCCTTGCTGAGCTCCTGGCTGGACAGGAGGAGTTCCGACCGCTGGAACACCAAAGAGGTCTGATTGTACAGGTTCTGCTTGGGTTTGTGTTTGCGGGGCATTGGGGACTCCAAATAGGTCAGGTTGAGCCGCGATGGGTTTGTACTGAGGGAATGCGTCCAAGATGCGGTTAGCTTTAACCCCAAAGTCAGTACTGGTTGCTGCCGCTGTTGTAAGTAAGTTATAGGTTGTTGGGTCAGCTAGGTTCGCATTAGCCAACGATTTATATTGTTTATTGCGTGGGGTGATACCAAACGTTTTTAATACGTCAGGAGTTAGGGTGCCTTCTACTGGGGCTACAGGCGCTACAGGTTCTACACCATACACGCCTTGTTGGATTGCTTGGCGAGTCTTATTACGCTCAGCACCTTTTAATTCTGGGAAATATAGCTTCATGTTGCCGGCTAATTCTGCACGGCCTTCAGGTGTTTGGTTTAATGCTTGTATCTGAGCTGGTAACCCTTGTATACGAGCGGCTTCTACCGATGCCTTAGCTTCTTTAGTTGGTGCACCTTTTGGTGTAAACAACTCGCCTTGGTCTGGAGAAACTGCTGGAGCTGGCTCATTAATAAACTTACCTGTTTCATCAAAACCAAAAGATGGTGGAGTAGGAGCTGGCCCAGTAATAAACTTCCCTGTTTCATCAAAACCAAAAGCTGGTGGGGTAGTGGTTGGTTCAGCTACGGGCATCTCCTGTGGAGCAAGTAGTGGTTGTTGCTCCATTACCCCAGTAGCTTGGCGCTGTGCTTGTTGGGCAGCTTCTTGTTGTGCGGCTACGTCTTGAGCGATTACATCTTTAGCTTCACCACGCTCTTGTAACTTACCTACCGCACCCAATGGGCCTAATAGAGCAACTTGATATGCAGTGTCTGCGTATTCTTTACGAGCATCTTCATCGGTTAAGGATAGACCAGCTTGATAACGCTCAAGCATTTGTTGTGCTACTTCGGTAGGCACTTCGGCTACTACACCTTTGGCTGTACCTTCTGCAAGCGTGCGTTTAAGTGACTTAGCTACAACAGCATCGGCATCTGCACGGCCTAGTGTCTTAGCAGGGATACCCATTAACTTACTGAATAATAACTTGTCAGTGAATACGTCTAAAGCAGCTTGCGGTACGGCAGCGCCTAAAGCAGCACTACCTGAAATAGGGGCACCTTCTTGTGCTTGACGTTCTAAGTTTGAACCGGTTTGTTGTAGTAGTGATGGAACAAACGCACCGCCGATACCACCAACTAATGCGCCGTAAGGACCCAAGGGTGAACCCGCCATAGCACCAAGCCGTGCGCTACCTATAGTGGCAGCTAGATTAGGGAACTGTTCTGCGATTGCAGATGGGATTTGACTGACTGCTTCACCGGCGGCAGCTAAATAACCTTTTTCACCAAGTACAGATTTAACTTTTTCTAAGCTGGCACCGGGTTTTTCTGTGATTGCTTCTTGACGTGCTAGACCTTCTTTAGCCGCTTCTTCCGCACCGAATGGACTTGTAACAGCGGTTGCCAAAGAACCAAACATGCGTTTGGCTCCGCCTTTAAGGGCTTCACCAACACCGGCAGTTTTTAATGATTCTTGACGACGGTCATGGAGGGATTTTGCATACGACATGATTTGCTCTTGCGATGCATTTTCAGGTCCGTCAAATTCGTAAAGAAATTTATCCGGGCCCTCTATAGAATACCGTCGTGCCATATGTAATCCAGTTTAATTGTTATAGCAGTATTCTACTAGTATTTGGTACGGTCTACAAATCCTGATGTATCTACAGCGGCGGCACCGCCAGCTGTTGTACCTGCACCTGAAAGCCCCATCATGCCCAACCAATCTTGGTAGGTTGGCGGTTTTTTATTACCTAAGTACTTGAATTTGTTTTCTTTAAGCCAATCATTGTACTCATTCATGGTACCTTGTTTTGTCCGTGCATCTGCACCGTAGATACTTGCGGCACCTTTGGTACGGTATGCTTCTTTCATTACTTCATCTAAAGGCATGTTAGGATGCGCGGCTTGAATGATGCGGGCAAGGTTACCGATAGTTTGGTCTTCTCTGCCGTAACGAGCATTAGCACCTGCTTCTTGCATTGCTGCAATATCTTTCTTAGCCTGTGTTTCATATATAGTTTTGGCAAGTTCGTTTTGCTGGTCAACGCCTTTAACTTTCAAACCTGCTAGGTTTGCACGCGCTGCTTTTACTGCGTTTTGAGCTTCTTTCAATTCAGCTTTATTACCTGAGTACTGAGCTTGTGCTTCTGCGTTCATTGCTATGGCTAATGAATTACCTTCAGTACGAATCTTATCTTGACGGGCTAATTCTTTTTCATCTATCTCAGTAGCAACAGTTCCATATGCGCCTAATACACGACCCGTCGTTGTACCAAGACCTTCACCCGGTTTAGCCTCACCAAACGCTTTAGACATGGCAAACCATTTATTAGCTTCATCTAGTTTACTACGTTCAGCAGACTTCTCTTTACGTTTTTCAAGGTCGGCTTTTTGTTCTTTAAGCGTATCAGGGTTATATCCTAAAGCTTTCATTTCAGCTAAACGTTCAGCGGCTTTTTCTGCGTAGGTATATTCCTTACCAGTAGCAGGGTTCATTTCACTAGCTAGAATATCCCTATAATCCTTGTCATCATATCCTTGAATTTTGTATCCATCAACAATGCCTTTATTACCCGCGCCCCTAGATGCGCCACCAGCTCCGCCTAAATCACGACCGCCTTTTAAATAATCATCTAAAGATAGTTTTGCTTTGTCATCCGCAGGTTTTTCCCCAGCTGCGGTTCTACTTTGTAGCAACTGCGCTTGTTTTGCTGCCATTGTTTCTGGGTTCATATCAAGCGCATAAGGGCCATTTAGCTGTGCAGGGTTTGCAAGAATACGAGCTTCCTGCTGCTTTTTGTTATACGCTTCACGTTGAGCTAGTCCTGCTTGTTGTTCTCTTACTCGCGCTGCTTGTATATCAGCAGCGGTAGGTTTAGGCAAATCGCTTCTGCGAACAAGCTTACCTGTTTTTGGGTCACGCGCCCATGCGGTGCCACCTATTTTATCTGCAACGTAATTGAAACTGGATATACCTGGAGATAAGATAGTACCTGCCGCTTGTTGAAACTCAGGGTTGAACAAGAAAGTATCATGCAATGCGTTTGAATAATCCACATCTGCTTGTGATAGGCCAGGAGCACTAAATGAATCTGGCGGCAGCCCATTAGCAGCTTTAATCACTTCTCCGCCTTCTTCAAACGAAATGATGCCACCCTGTGCCGCGCTGACAGTCGGTAAGTTAGAAGCCAGTGTATCTACTCCTTGGCCATACGCCATGTTTTGCTGTGCGACTGGTGGTTGTTTAGGCATTTGAGCAGCCATGGCTGCCTTAGCATCTTTAGCTTGTTTAATCTTAGATGCCAAAACAATCTGACCTACTTGTGGGTCTATCGTACCGTTACGCAGTGCTTGTTGTAGCTGTGTGATTGTTAGCTTTTGTGCGTCCGCCATTTGGCTCATTGGGTTATTCATACTTATTCCTTATAGCTCAACAATTCATGTAAGTGCATTTCATCAATGCCTGTGCCACCGCGTTTACTAATATCTTTTGCACTACCACCAGCCTTAGCACCTGCTAGTTTAGATAGACCAATTGCACCTGTACCCAACGCACCAATCTGAGAAGCAAGTCCCGGCTGTGCTTGGTATGTCTGTGTTGTAGTTGACTGCATTGGTAAGCCACGTAACAAGCTGCTGATATTGCCGAGTTGTAGCATTGGGAACTGCTGTTCGGTTGCGTAGTTTTGGATTGCTTGGTTAATCTTAGCTTGTTCTTGGGCTTGTTGCTGACCACCGAATTGGTTTTGAGTACCTAAGATACCTTGCTGTGCGGCAAGTTGTTGTGTACCTAGTTGACCTAATGTACCAGCGGCTTGACCCGTTTGACCGTAACCTTGAAGTGCTGTACCAAACCCTTGTTGACCTTGACCAAACCCTTGCAGAGCGGTACCAATCCCTTGTAAGCCCATACCAGCACCTTGCATACCTAAACCAGCACCTTGCATCGCTGCTTGTTGCCCTTGGATACCTAAACCAGCACCTTGCATAGCGGCTTGCTGACCTTGTAAACCTAAATTAGCACCAAACTGTTGTTGCTGTTGGGCTTTTTCAAACGCTGTGCTGTATCCTCTAGCAATAGCATCGTTCATGGCTTCATTCATATTACGTTGGTTTTCAGCTGCCATTAATGCTTCGCGTGAGCCACCAAATGCACCTTGCTTAGTCGCGTTGCTCATTTGATTGGTTTGTTGTACACCATACTGACGACGCATCTCATCAAGCTGCGGGTTAAGCGAAGCCTGTAAGTATGGGTTCATGTACGCTTGGACAGCGTTAGGATTAGTTGCTTGTTGAGCGAAGTTAGCCCCAGCTTGACCTGCTTGCATACCATACCCAGCACCTAAAGCACCGTAACCTGTAGCATTCTGACCAGCTTGAGCACCGTAACCACCGTAACCAGCACCTAGCGCACCATAGCCTAAACCACCCATACCTACGTTAGTAGCTTGTTGTCCTAGATTAGCAGCTTGACCAGCTATGCCTAATGAGCCTAAACCTGATGCACCTGCTAGTTGTGAACCAGCACCAAATTGACCGGGGGTTTGTAAGTTAGCTGCGCCTTGGAATGATTGTTGTTGCATGGGTGAGAACCCAGCTTGGTAGTCATTCATGTTGGTGCTGTATGGTGTGTACTTTTGGAAACCAGTAATCGTATCCTTACCTTCAGCGTCGGTACCCATAGTATAGACTTGCTTTTGAGCAGCACCCAACATTGACTCAACATACGGCTGAACATACTCAGGTAAGTTGGATTGGTTAACAGTTGAAGTTGTTTGGGCAGGAGCACTGCCACCACCTACATAAAATGTAAGCATTTCCACAACTTTTGATGGGCTAATAAAATCCCAAAAACCGCCGTCTAGTAATTTCATATCAATTTCTCCACTACTGTTTCAGTAGCAATTAGTCCAAGTTGTTGTCGGTACAATCGAATGCGTGCACCCGAGGCATGTGCCCTTAATTTCGTAGCGCCTTGAGATTTGGCCCATGCAACTACTTGATTCATAACGTCTGGGTTTGTAATACCTCTGCCCCCAGTGGCTGTTAATATTGCAACCCTATGATTCGGTAATGATACCACCGAAATGGATGCGGCGCCTTTAATATCACCGTCTTCTACCGCTACCAATAGCGTTTGCGCTCCGCCTACTAGCTGAAGCTTTAACTGGTCAATCGTGCAATCTAATTCACCTAATGCTACATCACATGCTGATTCTAACATCGGACCAACTTTACCCCACAACTGATGGATATGCGTTGGGTTAACAGATTGAATTATCATGCAGGCATGTACTTAGCAGGTTTAATTTGCTTACCTTGTTTCTTACTACCGGTGCGAGCCTTACGAACTTTGTCCATCATGCGGTATAAGTGTTTAGCACCTGCATCAGTCGAACCATTACCTAAGTGACTTACCACATCAGCTGGCACTACGAACTCACCATCAGCAAGACGGGCTGGCTGTCTATTACCAATCGTAGCAGGAATATCGTCACTCATACCGTCACCAGGACCTTTAAGCAAACGAGGATTACCACCAGCAGCATAACCACCTAGACTATACCCAGCGATACCACCCTGTGCTTTTCCTTCAACTGGAGCGCTTGATGGCGCATACATAGCCGCGATACTGGGGTTTGATGCTTGTAGTAAAGGTAAGGAGTCAGCTAAAGAATAATTCTGCGACCCGCCTAGAACCGCTTGTTGTACGGCAGGGTTGGTTGCTACTTGTGCTATTTGTCGGTATACATTAGGCGATGCCTGCGATACGATAAAGTTAGCTAATGGGTTATGTTTAGGGGAAGGGACATTAGATAGCGTTTGGGCACGGGCCATGTCTGCCATACTAAAACCACTATCCTGTTGACCCATACCTGTACCCGCCATACCACCATCAGCCATTTCAACCGGTTCGTAGTCTGAGCGAATTAATTCTGCACTTGTAGGCATTTGGGTGGGCGTTGCAAATTGAGTGTTATCTTGTCTACCCATTGGATAACTACCCCCTGCTAAAGCAGCAATACCACCTTGTGCGTAAGCGTTCATCACACCACCTTGAGCAGCGTATTGAGCACGGTAATATGGGTTAGGTTGTGCTGGCATGTATGGGGTAAAGCGTTGTGCATCAAAACCAGCTAGCTTGCTTTCTTGTTTTTTAAGTGGTTCTACTTCAGGCATTGGTGCAGTTAATGCACCGTATGCAGCGCCGCCTAAAGCGGAAATGCCCGCTTTACCTAGCGTGTCTTGTTTATCCCAGTAATCTAATGCATTTGAAGTCATGCTGCCGGGTTTAACGTTTAACATGCCCCTAATTCCCGTGGTTTGCGTTGGGTTGTAAACTGATTGTTTCAGTAATTCTTGTTGCGCAAGAGCAGGGTTAAATACTTCTGTACCTAACTCTATTGGAGCTTGAATGGCTTCTGTGACTGGTACGGCAGTGGTACCAAGGTTCTGCATCATGCTTGTGGCGTTAGGGTTAATTGCTGCAAGACCTGCAGACTGGGCAGTTTGTGGGGCAACGTTCAAGGCGGCGTTTAAACCACCTGGGTCCACGGCGGACATAAAGTCTTTAGCACCATACGCACCAAAATCCGTTAAGGATTGTTTAACACCTTCATTTATACCGAAGTTACCTATACCAACACCACCTGTCATTGCTGCTTCAGCGGCTTGTTTTTGAGCTTCATCAGCGACCGTAGTAGCGGCAACATCAGCTGAACCACCAAATATACCACCAGTAAGCGCACTAGTAGCACCACCCACCAAGGCACTTTCTAATATGTTTTCACCAGTAACTAACCCTTTAGCACCGCCAAATGCCGCACCAAGAAGAGCGGCTTCGCCAATACCACCGCCTATGTTATAGCCGGGGTGAGGTAAAAGTCTACTGAATTTGTTGTTGAACATATTGCAATTCCTTGTTTATTTAAGCGAATAATATCATGTATTAAACCACAGTACCACTAGCGTTTATCCAGTTAGTACCGTTCCACCATATAGGTCTTCCTATGGTAGTATCAAAATAGTATTGACCTATCTGTAGCTTAACAAACGTAGTGCTTATAGGTCTGTCTGCTGTTACACCTGAATCAGGTATTGTTAACGCTTGTGTTATATTATCAACTTGCCCAAAGTAAAGACGTAATGCATTGGTTAGTTGGTCTACATACTGCTGGCTATACTCAACTGGCGCAATGGGTAAGTTCGGTGCCTTCGGTGCACGTAGCTGCGTATTCTTTAACGGGGTGTTATAAGCCATTATCTACGCCCATCAGGTCTAATATCAATACGAGGCATACCCAACTGCCATGACACTCCAAGGTCTGTGGACTCAATCCTAAACGCCATCTGACGACCACGAATGCGAGTATATACTTGGCCTGTAAATTCTTGCACGTTATATACCTGACCTGTACTAAAGTTGTCCGCGCTTCGTACTAACGGATTGTTAGCCGCACCGTAAGGAGTTCCTGAGTTGACTCGTGGTTTAACAGTCATAGTTACCGATGGTTGGTTTACATTAGAGCCATTAAAGTTTACGTCTGGCAGTATGCGCCACACAAAGCCAAAGTTATGTCCGTCACCAATATCAAAGTCAGAAGACTGCACATAAGCAACAATAGGTAAAGTAGTCTCGCCAGCATTATCGTCAACGGAAGACTCGTGGAATAAGACACGGTTGTTGTAGTCCGCCGCCATAGGGAACTGACGAATGCCTGAATCTAACCAAGCACTGCGAGCCATAGAGCCATAGTACCAAACACGGTCAACATAGTTATAAATTACATACTTATCAACCGTAGTTCCGCCACTTGAGTTACTTACGTAGAACCACCAGACTTCGTTGTAGCCTTCGTTACCACCCGCAAATACTTGGAATGATTGGTCTTTGTTTATATCGTTAAAGACATACTGACGTAATGCACACGGTAAAGTTTCTACACGACCGGAATACATATAGAACTTGTCCCCACCCATCCAGTAGGTTACGTTGTTTACAGTTATCATTGCGTTAGGAGACATGATAGAAATATTATCCATCAAGATATTAAAACCCCATACGTAAGGCGCACCTAGGTACTGCATGGAATATAACGCTGCATCGGTCCAAACCAAAATTTCTTGGCGTGTAGCTTTAGCCCCTACAATAAATGACCCGCTAGTTAGTGCGAATTCACCAGCCTGATTTGTAATAGCCGGAACCCACTCGTATGGATTAAGTTGGTCTGACCAACGAACAAGCATTGGGTTAAAATCAGTATTAGGAGTGCCTGACTCATAGGAGTTAGCACCCATAGCAATGACAAACTTCTGAATGGCGGATGCTACGACTTGATTAGTTGTATTCGGTACGTAGGTACCAGCAAAGCCTTCATTAGTAGAAAGTGTATTTAAGGATACCGCTCTAGTATTAACCCCTGACGAGTCTTTCCAGTAATATATACCACCGCCGCGAGGCGCTATTACAAGGTCTTGACCAAAGTTATCGTTAGACCACAAGCGCAGTTGTTGTCCTATACCTACTGAATAAGCAGAACCCCAAGTGCCACGACTCCAAGGGCCTGCGCCCCAGCCAGTACCAACAGTGAATACGTTTAAGCCTATAGGCACTTGATAAGATGCGACGGTAGCTGTACCGCCATTACCACTATCTGATGCGTTAGCTAATACAGGCAATCCTGTTGTTGGGCTTCTTGCTGATATAGTATAGGTTGTAGATGAGGGTACTGTAAGTACTTCATATTCCTGATTTAGCACTGCTGCAGTGATGTTCCCGCCTAATGATACCGCTGCGCTGAATACAACGTAGTCTCCTACTGAAGGGTTATATGTCCCGTCTGTTACAGTAATTGTACTTGAACCGTTAGTCGCAGCAAATGCATTGTCTGGGGATGTAATAGTACTATAAGGCGTGATGTCGTAATATGTACCGCCTTGTTCAATATAGTACTTAATGTTAGTGCCTATGCCTAGGTAGTTTGAACCAGATAAGTCAACCCAATTCCACAAGGAACGAGCAACACCTAAGTATGTATTGTTTGATAGACGAGACCAGCCGCCAATCTTTTCAGGAAAACCAGAACGAAACCGAATCTTGTCGCCGTCGTACCAACCACCTTCATTGGCATAGTCTGTACCTTCACGGTTCAACCCCGGTCTAAATTCTAGTTTCTTTAATGGCATGTTATTCTTTCCTAAACAAAGCTGCTTCGTCTTTGCGGCGATTGTCAAGCCCTTTTAAGACCTTACCACCGGCTTTATTATACTTGAGAAGACTTTGCATAGCCATGACTTTATCCCCGCGCAAAAGCGCCTGACGGAGGGTTGACCGCTGAAGTACACCAAGACCAAGGTTAAAGCTAAAACTAACCAAAGCATCAAATTCATTCTGTGAAAGTCGTATAGGTAGATAACGGGCAACCCCTCGTTCAAATCGTACGACATCCTTAGCCAGTATTGAGTCAACTTCTTCTTCGCTCCATCTACGGTTATCTTGTGGTTTTAGTGGGTACGCTTTACGAGCAGCCATACCTTCTGGAGTAGACGGTATCTTAGCTTGCTCCGGGTACATCACATGCCCAACACCAATTGTCCAAAGCTTAGCAGGGCATTGATACGGTTTGTACCTAACGCCCTCGTGGTGCTTAAGCATTTTAATTAGTTCTTTACTTACCTTCACGATGCTTTTCCCATTGACGAGAACCAAAGTAGAAGCCGATTATGCTACTTACAATTGCCATTTCATCATCAGAAAATACTAAGCTCATCGCTGTCGTAAACTCAACACCAGTATATATTGCCCAGCCTAAGCCAACAAGGTCTACTAACACAAGCAAACCAACAAAGGTAAACGCTATTATAGGACGAACCTTTGCGTTTAGGTCTACGGTGGCTTGAGAAGCCTTATCCATCATTTTCATGTCGTGGGTATATAAAGCTTCACGCTCTTGTGCATACGTCTGCACTTCAATTTCTTCTAGCTTAATAGCTTCAATTTTTTCTTGTGACGCAAAGCCAGCTGCAGCCATAGCAGCTTCACGTTCTGTTTGTAGCCTAGCCATAGCCATTTCGTGCTTTTGGTCTCCCTTTTGCTGGAAGAAGCCTAAGATGCTTGGTAGTGCTGATGAGCCTATGCCTAATAGACCTGATATAATAGATAACATAATTAATTTCCTAGTGGGTTAGAAGTAGCACGTTTAAGTGCTTTAAGTTGTGATTCAATGCCTTCGCGTGTAGCTTTCATTTCTTCACGTACACCCATTAAGGATGCCGCTGTTTCGCGCACATTGCCGTTAGTAATAGCTTTAGCTTCGTTTGCAGTGCCAATAGCGTTGGATACTTTCTCCTGCATGGACACCAATTGATTTGATGTCGTTACCATACTGTCTTTAACTGTGTTCACAGACGATTGCTGGGCAGCTAGTTGCACTTTTAATGCGTTTACTTC
>Ga0209615_100051_pt1 | contig 12325 bp, 16 predicted proteins | sample 4B3metaG_FD_184151 | JGI IMG/M metagenome (GOLD analysis project Ga0209615, IMG submission 184151) | Freshwater bacterial and archeal communities from Indian Creek, Illinois, USA to study Microbial Dark Matter (Phase II) - 4B3 metaG... | ecosystem: Environmental > Aquatic > Freshwater >... | reverse complement strand
CACAACGGTAGTGTCGGGGACAAACTGTTGTTCTTTACGCCTCTCAGCAGCTTTCTGTTGTGCTACCTCTGCACCGTCCTTCTGGACGTTTTCAATGCTTTTGGTTAATGATTTAGCACTTACACGAGCAGCATCTAAGCTACCTGTAAGAGTTTTTACTCCTTCGTTTATTCCGTATTGGTCTGACATAGGTATTCATTGTGTGTATAGTGTGTATAGGGAGCATTATTCTTGTCCTTCTGTCATCTGAGGAACAGTAGCTCTTATAATTAATGCTCGGTTTAATGCTTCTCTGTTTTCTGGTGTCAACTTAGACCACAAAGCCTTCACTACTGCTTCTGCTTTGCTTGGTGGGACACCTTGTATAAAGTCAGCTAATAGAGGAGTGTTCAAGGACATCGTAGCCATCAATCTGTTGATGTCTGCTACTGCATCCTTTTTAATTAACTTTAACACTACGTTTGTAGCTGTAGCATAGCGGTTCAGCAAGTTAGGGAGTTCAGCAGTTGCTTGTCCTTCAACTTTTGCAAGACTTGCTAATGTATCGCCTTTAGCTTCACGACTAACATCTTTCAGAAGACTGTCAATATCCGCCATCTGTTTTTTAGTCATAATCTCGTCTAACTTCTGGAAACGAGCCTGTCCTGTAGAACGCTTAATCAGATTAGGTGCGTTTTCTACCGCTGCAGCAAACCCAGCAACACGCTCTGCATTACCCAAAGGTGTACCAAGTTGTTTTTCAAGTGCTTGCATAATTTGCATTTGATTAATCTTAGTAGATTGCTTTTGGAATGTATCTAAGTAACGCTTCCAATCACCACTGTTACCTGCTTTTTCAATAGCATTGTCAATATAACTCTTGACATTCTTTTCTAATCCGCTAGTAAGGCGAGCATCCCAATTTTGTGAAGCCTCGGAGAATTTCTTAATGTCGTTACCTATCTCTTTACGAATAGTGTACAAATCGTTTGAATCAATAACGCCGTTTGCTGGATTTGATAAATTCTGTAATTTTTCTTTTAAAGAACCAAAGACACTTACAACAACATCCGAAGCTCGTGTACCGGGAGTTGTTAATACTTTGTCAATGTTTTCAATAATTGGATTTACACGAAGCGGATAAAAACCATTCTCTGCAAGACTTTGTAATTGTAATTTTTTAAACTGACCTTCAGCTTGACGCTGTGCAGCAATGTTTTTAGAGGCGATAGCACCGTCAATGTTCTCTAGTACACGGTCAAAGTTATTACTTAGTTCAGGGCTAACTCGTGGGTAGCCAGCCACGGGAAAGAAGTTGCGAGCAAGTTGTTGCTGTTGCGCAGCTTCAGTTTCTAAAACACCACCTGCTTTTAACGCTTGTGCTTTGCTTTGGAACTTTTTAGCTATCTCTTGCTCAAACTGAGGCTCTAACCGACCTGCAATGTTTGCTTGAGCCAAAGCATCTTCACGAAGTGGCGCAGTTACTCGAGTACGCTCTGCAATCGCTTCAATCAGGTCGTCCTGTGTACCACCTGTTTGACGGAGCAAAGCCTGTCGAGCGTTTGCGACATCAGCACGACGTACTGCAAAGTCAGCAGCAATTCCTTGTGCGGGTATTTTTTCAATGCTTTTTTGAAAGGCGGCTAACGAGGTTGCCGCAGGAATATCAGCCAGTGCTTCTGCTGCGGTAGGTTTAGAACCCGGAACTATCTCAGGTGCATTGCGTAATGCACTAATAATCTTCTCTGGCTCTTTACCAGCTAGTTCAAAAAGACGTTGTTGTAAGATAGCCTTCTGACCGGCTGTTGTTATCGGCTTAACAAATTCTTTAGCAATATTAACAGCGCCTTTACCTAAGTCTAAAGCACCACTTAACACACCACCAAACAAAGCACCGACACCGACTTGCTGTAACTTCTCAGTTAATAAATTTTGAGCATCTTCTACGGGTGTCAATGCTCCAATAATCGCACCTTGTGTCCCATACTGAGCAATACGACCAACAGGACCAGCCGCAGTAGCTGCCGGAAACAGCCTGTTAATTGGACTCACAACAGAGCCTATAATTTCAGGCACATCAATACCAGAAAAACCAACTTGTTCTCTTGTCTGTTTATATTGGTCTTGAATACCTTTGACATATTCCCTTCCGCCTTCTCCGCCAACAACCTGAGTAATGGCTAATGCTGGGTTTAGAACAGCGCCTTTAAACACACCTGTAGCAGTAGCTTCTAAAGGAGTAACGGGCTGAACTTCAGCAGCACGTCCACGTCTTGGCATCCCAACAGCAGCACCGCCGCCTGTGTCAACCATTGTTTCACTGCGTACATCAACTACAGGGGCTTTTTGTTGTGCTACTGGCTGGTACAACTTTTGCGCTTGAGCAATTACTTCGTCTTGACTTGCTCCTTCAGGACCTTCAAGCGTAATCACTTGCCCGTCAGGGGCTTGTACTTTATACTGTGCCATATTGTCCTTAATTATTTAACGATTGACCAACCTGTGGTCGGAGCAGTTGTTTCTTTTTTCTTCTTTAAATCTAAAGGAGCTGTTGGTTGTACTCTTGATTTAAAACCAAACTGTTCCGTACCTCTATTAATATTAAACTCTAATTTACGTTTTGTCTCATTAACCCATGCAGCTAACGCATCTGCATCGCTATATCCGGGAAAACTCTTCATAGCTGCACGCATATCAGCATCCGAGGCAGAGCCGGGAGGAAGTTGACCAATCTGTTCCATTAACTGCGATGCAGCAATCTTGGTTTGCGCCATCAGTGTTTTCTTAGATGCTAAGGCTTTTGTTTCACCTTTAGTTGTCCAGTCAATAATGCTTTGAGCGTCCTTGACATCACTTTCTTTAACTTGATTTAAAGTATCCAACAACTTTTGAGCGCCTTCAAACTCTTGACGAATAGGTTTCATTTCTGTTGGTCCAAAAACGGTTCCAGAAATATCTCGATAGGCTCCAGACTTACCAATAGGTCCGGGAGTACCTACGCTGCCTTCACCAGCAGTTTTAGCCGCCAAACGCTCTCGTCTTGCAGCAGCGGCTTCTATTGCCCTCGCTTGCTGGTCTGGAGAACCGAATTGACGGAATACTTGTAAATATTGAGCGTCTGTGGCGTTTTCAGGTAATTTTGATAAGGCTTCACGAAGTTTCTCATCTTGTGATACTTTGCGTTCTTGCAGTTCAATATCTGCTGTAGTCTTCTTACGAGTTAAACCAGCTTGGTCAAGTCTGTCTGCTTCACGCACAGCCATCATAGCTTCTTGAGGTGCAAACGGTTGTAATGCTTGAGCAAACTGACGAGCGCCTTCTCCTGTGGTTAAATCAAACTGTGAAGACAGTTGTTTAATCTTAGAAATTTTCTCTAACTCAGGGTCGCCACCAAGTAAGCCTTGTATACCACGACCTAAACCAGCACTGCCCTGATAAATAGACATTTTAGCTTGCTCTAATGGGGCAAGTTGTGCATAACGAAACGCATTAGATGCGTCCGTTGCTTGACGCTGACGCTGCAACTGCTCAGGAGATACTCCAAATAAACTACCTACGATTTCTGCCATGATTTTTCCTTTACATGAACTCAGCTAAAGCACGATTAGAGGCTGCGCCTTGTCCACCAACGTCCGTAAACCCTTTGCCTCCACCACTGCCGAATAAGCCACTAAACCAACTACCAGCGCTTCCGCCCGGACTTATCGAAGAACCAGCACCACTAAGTGCCGTTCCAATAGGGCTATAGCCTTGGTATTGAGCGTAAGCGTTAGATGCGGCTTGTTGTGGCTGTAGATATAATTGACCAGCTCTTGCACCTGCTTGTGCGTATTGATTTGCCAAGTCTTGACTGAGTAGAAGCGGCTGCTGTCCTAAAGACTCTGTTGTACGCAACAAACCTAACTGAGCTTCTAATGGACCATATCCTGCAGTTGTGAGTCGTGGAACTTGACCAAGCAACTCACCACCTGTACCGAACAAACCAGCACCAAACACAGCACGCTTTTGACCAGCTTCATCTGCTCGAGCCGCTAGTTCTAAGTCTTGACGACTTTGAGCATTAAATAGTGCCTGTGCTAATGGATTTGCAGGAGCAGAACCTGTACCAGTCTGAACACCGAGACCGCTTGTACCACGACTATAGTTAGTCGCTTGTAATCGAGCAAAATCTGCTGCTCTGGATGGTTGCAACAAAGCCTGTTGCTGTGCCATGTATTGCTGTGAGGCTGCTTCAGGCGAAGTGGCTAAGTATTGTTGACCAAGATTAAACAAGGACTGTGCGCCACCAGTGAGCGGCTGCGCCATTGCGCCTATTTGTGTGGGGTCATAAGCGCCTGTTTGTCCAAGTAATCTGTCTTGAATAGCCTGTAGTTCAGGAGATAACTGATAACTTCCTCGACCATCGGTAAAAGTAGATGTGCCGAAGTTAGTAGTCATCCCATAAGGATTAAACGCAGCCATTGCTGAAGCACGTTCAGCAGCAGCTCTTAAAGCCTCTGCTTGTCCTTTAGCTGCGTCTGCGGCTTTAGAACCTGAAATTAATCCGCCACCAATACTTAGTATTGGACTAGCTATTGCTGAGATTGGATTTGCACTGCCCATTATAGACTCCTACTATATATGTGATACATTTGATTATCCTGATTTATAAAATCTTGTTTAAACTCAAACCCGATTGACTTCCCAAACTTAACTAACTTCTTGTTGTCTTCATGTGCTATCGCTACTAAAGGGACAGAGACTAAGTGTTGTAATAAATTTAAATCTTCTAAATACTTTGCTTTAACTGTTGGTGTCCATTTACGAACATCTGTGTGAAACCATATCAAATCCGCATGAAGCTCTAACAACATTGTGTAGTCTTCACGAATGACGACAGGTACTTTAAAACTCACGCCGTCCTTTTCCACATCCGTACTGTAATGTATGGTTGCAAGTTAGTGTTAGTACCACTAGAACCAGTAGAACCTGTTGTTCCGCTTATTGTATGGTCGTGAGCAGCTACTGTATTTGTTGTTGCTGTTAAAGCACCACCAGCGTTCCAGTCTCTAACAAATTCTTGTGTATTAGGCGCACTACCGTCATTTGCTAATGAATCAGTAGAACCTACATAGTGGTTATGGCTTCCATTCGCCGCTGTTGTTCCACTAAAAGTATGTGTATGACTTACAACAGCAGAATCTTTAGAACCACCAGTTTCTTCTAGTGTGTCAAAGAGCGCATCACTAGCATTAAAACCAACCATGACACGACCAGCGCCGAAGGCTTCCCATGTACCAAAGCCTAACAGTGTGTTTGGATTAGTAGATACAGCAGCGTTGACATAGATAGAACCTACTGGATAAATAGCCCCTAGTGCAGCAGTTACAAACGCTGTAGTAGCTAATTGAGTAGTGTTTGTACCGGCAGACGCTGTAGGTGCGGTAGGTGTTCCTGTCAATCCAGCACTATTAATATTTGCTTTCGATGCAATCGCATTAGAAACAGCAGTAAGTTCAGTATCAATCTCTGCACCTTTTACAATCTTACCAGCGTTGCCTGTTGGTAAGGTATCCTTAGCTGTAAAGTTAGTTGATTTATTATAGTCCGCCATGTGTTTTCCTTAAACTATTGTTTTACCTGCTTTAACGGCAACGTCTATCTTTTGAATAGACAATGGATTACCGTTGATGTCTGCTTCTAATCCGAGTTGCATAATCGTACCTTGACCACCAGCATTGATGGAGAATCTGTCGAGAACAATACCTGAACTGTATTCAGCAATGTTATACTCACCAATACCGTATTCATAGACGACTGCCGTATCTAGTAAATAGGTAGTGGCTTGATAACCTTCTGTATAATCAAAACCCCATTTAATTGCTACTGGCTGGTTTGTACCGCCAATTAAAACCCAGCCAATCTTCTTGAGAATCTTTAGTTTAGTTGCTGCATCAAAGTCAAAGTAGTTAGTGAAATACTGTAAACGATAAGCTGTTCCGTTGTCAGAGTGTCCAAAATACTTACCAATGTATGATGTTTGTCCAATCAACAACTCTTTAGCCTGAGTAATACAAAATGATTTAGGTTGTAAACTATCCCAAATCGTTACTCTAGCTGAACCATCTTGTAAACGTGAACGAGTATCAAAGCAATATACAAAGCGAGTAGTCGGTAAAGACAATAAATAAATAGCATCTCGTTCGTGATAAATACTTTTAACCTTGCCTAAATCTGCCTCAGAAGCTATGTTAGCCATTAAGTCATCACGGACATTCTTAGAGATGTCGTTCATCGGGAGTGACTTCTCTTGAATCACACGAGCAAGGCTACGAACACCAGCATCAGATAAGAATAGAATATCTGTGCCAATGTTCTGTACAGAGTCACGAGCAATACAGCCTACGTTATAGATGATGTCTTGTAATACTAAACTACCTGTATCAATTGGATTAGCATACACAGCAATGTTGTTACGACCAAAGATAACCAAGAATCCGTTATGTGCTGCGATAGCGACAATGTTATCGCCATTGGGGAATACTTCTTGTAAGTTTAAGTAACCTGCTGAACCTGTCGTAAAGTCAGAGCCACGCAGTAAGTCACTAAAGTAGACAGTTTGTGTGTCGCCAGCAATGTTACCAACCCAAATACGACCAAAGGCAGCTAATACTGCATTAGGTTTAAATGATGCGTTAGTGTGATTAGCAGGTAATGTACCAACATCACTTATCTGCTGAAATCCAAACGTACCGCTATCGTGGTCATGTGGGTTACCACCAGAGACAGGCAACTCGTGCCATACCAACATAGGATGTGCAGCTTGTGCTAAATAAGCGTGAGGCTGAAAGTCATTTACATCACCGTATGGCATTGCAGCCATCTGCCAGTTGTTAGCAGTTATCGTGTACGAAGCGTTTGCTGAATTTGTTGCATTTCGGACAAGACGTTGTGTAAGTGTTGTGCGACCAGTGAATAACTTGTTATTACCTGCTGATATAATTGTATTGCTTCCACCATCTACTATCTCCATCATTGCTTCAATCGGATTAGAACCTAAGTCTGTGTTGATAGCGTTCTGCGGAGTCCAGCCCCGTCTTGCACCAATACGACCATAGCGGTCAATAACGCAGTTCTGTGCTTTTAAGGCAAAGCCAGAAGACAGCGTAATGCTTGACTCTTGAAGATTGAGACCGTAAAAGCCCGGCGCTGCAATCGAGGAAGTTTGTAATGTACCAGCCATTAGACGGGATACCACGCTTCTTCTTCTACATACCGTGCAGACTCTAAACCAATCGCATCAGCAAGGCTTTGTTTAAACAGTGCATAGGTCTCTGCAGATTGTACACCGCCATCTTCACCACGTTCCGCTTGCGCTCTAGCCAATGCAGCAAGGATGACAGGCTCATGTGGAACTAATAGTTTGTCTGCGTTGGTTACTAACTCAACCTGTGGACGAATGACGTTAAAACGAATGTTGTACACACCGTTAGGGATAGGGTATAAATCTACCTGAGTATCACCATCAGTGTTTGTACCGTTAAAGTTGTAATAATGAGGAGAACCCTTAGCTGGACTAGCGATTAAGAACTGGTCGTTCATGAAACGAGTAGAAGCGTTCCGCATTACGAAATTGCTTGTGTCGTTTAGCACGTCAATGACACGGAAGCGTTGACCCGTTCCTACTAAGACATAGTTAAAGATGTCAGCGGAAGTAGTGGCAGATAAAGTCTCTGAAAGAGCGTTCCAGTTGTAAGCATCCTCAACTTGACGCTTAGAATCGTTTACATACTTTGCAATAAGTTTGACATAGGCGTTATCCGATACTGAGGAAGCCTCTGGCTCACGCAGTCGGATTAACACTTCGTTTGTAAGTTCTAAGTAGTTTTTAGTTGCCATATTTTTCCAAGTATATCATACTTTTACATAAAAAGCAAGTGTTTTTTTAACAATCCCACTTTTTTAATGCCAATGCTTTACGGGTTGGTTTACCCTTTTCGTCCTTCATTGGACCTGCTACACCGCCCATTCGAGCGCAGAAACTTTTACGCCGTGCAGCCGCTTTAGGCGACTTTGCAGCCTCCTTAGCAGACACTGGCGGCTTTAAGTTAGAACCAGTGGTCTTGTTGTAATAATCCCGACCTTTCTGGTTCAGCCCACCTTTAGGGTTTTGAAATGCTTTCTTTGGCATTACTTCTTCTTTGCTGTCTTAGCAGCATCCTTAAAGTCTTTAGCAGAAGGAGCGCCTTTAGAACCTACTTTACGCATCTTTTCACCTGAGCCAGCCTTGATACGGGCTTTCTTGGCTGCGATATTGGCGTACAAGCCGGGTTTAGTAGCCACGCATCGACCCCATCTTCTTAGTTGGTTTAGCTTTAGGAGTAGTCATCTTAGCTCCTGTCTTCATAGCGTATGACTTAGCTTCTTTCTTACCCTTAGCTGTGTAAGGGAACTTCTTGTCTTTAACCATTGGCATAATTACTTCCTTTTCTTTGGTTGGGGTTTAGATTGTCCTGCTTTACTTAGTGCAATAGCGATAGCTTGTTTCTGTGGCTTACCTGCCTTCATTTCTTTACGAATGTTAGTAGAGATAGTCTTCTGTGATGTACCTGATTTAAGTGGCATCTTAGTCCTTATGCAAAGTTTTGTACAGTTGACCTAGCATCTAAATCAAACGATGCTACAACTGTCATGGTTGAACCTGTTTCAGATATAGCACGAAGTTCATCGTCTTCATCCATTACAAAAGAAAAATTACTATCAATAACAGCGGAAGTCTTAGCAGATATAGTTCTTTCATGGACTACTTCAATGCTAGTGTTTGTGCTTTTGTCGTACCAATAGATAGAAATGTGTTTATTACCAGCACCTCTATTAGTCATTAAAATATCATGCGTAATAGCCATGTTTCTTGTTGGCACAGTAAATAACGTAGTCAGCGTATTCGCTGTTAAGTTCTTACCAATGGAATGTGGTCGCATAGTTTACTTTCTAAATACCATCTCTGAAATATAACTGATGAACGCACCAGCAACTGAGGCAACACCCATCAAAGCCCACAGAGAACCTTTACTACGCTCTGCCATAGCCACTAACTTCTTAATGTCACTGTCCATAGCGTCTACTTTACGCTCTAAGTTCTCAACGGAGTTAACTAACTTACCGTATTCGATAGGGTCAATCTCGGTCATAATTACTCCGCTTTCGGTTGTTCTACTTGTGACTCTGCCTGTTCCTTGACTTTCATCATTAGAGGAAAAGCACCAGTCTTGCTAGGTAACTCACCTAACGTACCCAGAATAAAGTTTACTTCTTCAATGGATAGTTCTAACTTAATCATTACCAAGGTACTCCAGATTGTTGTACTGGATTCTTTTGAGCAGTAATCTGTGCAGCCAATGCTTCTTCTACAGTTGATTGACCGATTGAATCTTTTACCCAACCGATTACTTGTTCTTTAGTTAAGTTAGCATAAGGCACATAAGAACCTTCGCTCTGTGTGTAGCCTACTGTGCCATAGGTCGAAGCCGTGTATTCACCATCAACAGCGTTTACTGTGTAATGTACTGTAACTACAAAGCCATCAGAAGTAAGTCTATCCATCTGTACTACATTCCATGTGTAATTCATAATGTAATTCCTTTTAATTCATCTAAAGTTGTAGCTGTATCAGCCAAGTTAGTAATATCACGCAGTCTTTGTTTCTCAGCTACGATAGCAGCAGTATCTGCACCACTCTCTAATGCTCTTTGAAAGGCTACATCTTGTTCTTGTAGCAGTGGTGTACGCTCAGTCCGAAGACGGTCTTTAGTGATTGCCTTGGCTTTATCAATGTTAATCACAATCATTCTTGATACTCCCATGCGTTTCTAAAGGTTCTGTCTTCTGGAATGTCTGATACATCCACAATCTTAAATGGCTTACCTGCTGGTACATCCTTAGCAGCTAGTTCTTCAATAGTATGCTCGGTAAGATACTCTTCTGTTGGTATCAAAATAGATACACCGCCATCATCGTTTGGGTAAATAATTCGTTGGTTCATAATTAATCCTTTTGATTAGCGGAATATTGAAACAGTAACTAATGCTGCATCAATTGCATTTCCGTTTGTTCCATCAATAACTAAAATTCTTACTGACGAAGTTGCCGCATCTCTAGCGTTGAAAGAGTTTGCACTTCTTCCACTACCTGTTCCTGTTGCGTTTAAATTACTTATACCACAAGTAGCATAATTTGCATCAGGCAGTGCAGTTGTAAAGTTTAATGTGTAGTCGCCAGTACCGTTATCAGTAATAGAACTTACGTTCCCAGAACCACGAGCAGCTGGAGTACCAGTACCGTTAAAGTTTATCCATGCACGACATCCGTATGCTGTGGCGACTGAGCCGTAACCTGAGTTGAATAAAAAGTTTCCTGAAGAATCAAAACGACCCCGTTCTGTGCTACCTGTACTAAAACCAAGTGTGTTATCTGCTGCACGATAAATAGCAGCATCCGCACTTGGCGCAGAACTGTTTGCTCTGCCAATCCACGCAGTAGAACTTACATTACCTGCAACAGAAAGTTTTTCACTTGGTGAGCTTGTACCAATACCTACATTACCACTAGAGTCAATACGCATCCGTTCTGCTGAACTTGTACCAAAAATTAGATTTGCAGATTCATAATTGTATAAATAAGCATCCGAACCTATTATTCCAGCATATAAACCATCAGATGATGTTGTTCCAGTGGTTGTATTTTGGAATCTTATATTTGCTTCGCCAGTTGTACTTGACCTTATTCTCATATCTTGGTTGCCTGACTTGACAACATCAAGAATACCTAAAGGACTACTTGTGCCAATACCTACATTACCACTTGTATCTATGCGTAGTCTTTCGCTACCGCCTGTAAGGAAAAGCATTGGGAGGTAAGTACCTGTGCCTGTAATACTTGAAACAAAACGAACATCTGAGCTGCCGTTAGCTAATATTTGGGCAATTGATGCATTTGTTGGGTCGCTGTTGTTGTAAGCTCTAAACGCAGCCGCTACACCAGTTCCATTTGGTATTGCACTAACAATGGTTGTTGTATTTGCTGTGCTTGTTTGAAATGATGTCTGATTAGCTACAGTAGCATTACTAAAATCACCAGTAATACGATTACCTGTACCTGTAAAGGTAAGGTTGCCTGAGTCTGATAAAGAAGTAAATGTTCCTGCTGCTGGAGTTGTAGCACCTACAGTACCATTGATATTGATTGATGCTGTACCAGTTAAGTTTGTTACTACACCGCTTGCTGGAGTTCCTAAAGCGGGACTGGTTAGAGTAGGACTAGTTAAAGTCTTGTTAGTAAGTGTTTCAGTACCAGCAATAGATACTAAGTCAGCGTCAGTAACAGCAGTGTTGAACTGTGCTAATGTACCTGATACAGTGTTGTTACCTAGAGCAATGGTTTTGTTTGTAAGAGTCTGAGTATCCGAAGTACCAACTACAGTTCCTGATGGAGCAGTCTTTGTAGACCAAGTATCTAAGTCAGCGTCCCATGCTTGCACGTTAGTACCGATAGCAACACCTAAGTTAGTACGGGCAGTAGCAGTATTGTTTAAGTCAGATAAGTTGCTAGTAGCAAGTAAAGCACCAGACAGAGAAGCGTACGCATTGAGCCAATTAGACCCATCGTATACTTTCATCTCGTTGGTTGTGGTATTGAAATACAAAGCACCAGCAACAAGAGCATTACCGTCATTGTCTACTGTAGGTGCTGTAGATTTCTGTCCTAAGTATCTATCATCAAAACTATCTAAAGCTGCAAGAGCAGCATCAGCAGCAGAGCTTGCAGATGAAGCAGAACCTGCTGCAGCACTCGCTGAGTTAGACGCATTAGTGGCTGATGTACTTGCTGAAGAAGCACTATTACTTGCATTGGTAGCAGAGGTAGCTGCTTCACCTGCTTTAGTAGTTGCTATACCTGCTTGAGTAGTAGCTGTTGTAGCTGATGTTGAAGCCGAAGTAGCAGAATTACTTGCGTTGGTTGCTGATGTGCTGGCATTGCTTGCAGACGTAGTAGCCGACGATGCTGAATTTGAAGCAGAAGTAGCTGACGTAGAAGCATTGGAAGCACTCGTAGAAGCAGCAGTAGCTGAGTTACTTGCATTAGTGGCTGAAGTGGATGCTGAAGATGCGCTATTAGAAGCGTTTGTTGCTGAGGTACTAGCTGCAGAAGCACTAGAGGCTGCTGAAGAAGCACTAGACGCAGCAGCAGCTTGTGCAGTCTCTGCATTAGTTTCTGCTAGTTCAGCAGCAGTCTCTGCAGTCTGAGCTGCGGTGGCAGAGTTAGCTGCGTTAGTTGCTGAAGTAGATGCTGAAGATGCTGAGTTACTAGC
>Ga0209615_100050_pt1 | contig 12493 bp, 23 predicted proteins | sample 4B3metaG_FD_184151 | JGI IMG/M metagenome (GOLD analysis project Ga0209615, IMG submission 184151) | Freshwater bacterial and archeal communities from Indian Creek, Illinois, USA to study Microbial Dark Matter (Phase II) - 4B3 metaG... | ecosystem: Environmental > Aquatic > Freshwater >... | reverse complement strand
TGGATCGATCCTTTCCAAGGGATAGCTTTACACGCTCCATTTGGCTTTACCCACAAGTTCGCCATCTACCCGGATAAAGTACGCCAAAGGTTTAGCGCATCTTTTCTCCACAATCATCTTAGCTTGGTACTCCGGTAAACAGTCTGTGCAGATGTGTGATTGTCCGGGGCTGCTCTGCCTAGCCGCCTGTCTCCACAAAACGTATTGCTCTTGGCTATCAAAGCATTTGGGGTAATTTTTCATCGCCCCAGCCCCTTTTGACACTTATCGTTAAACTCACAAGCTGGTGGACTGACGCAATGGTTACAGATTGTGTCACTTTGTGCAGCGTTAACCTCTATCAACTTGTCTAGGTAATGCTTGGCTTTCTCCAGATCACGCATACCATTCTTTTCTTTGTACCTAGTAACATATTTGATAATGTTGCCCTCTAGGTATCCTAAACGATTCATGGTGATGTAATCCCACGGCTGGATTGGTTTCTGATAATGCTCTCCGTCTACTTGCTTGTCGTTTGCGCTCACGATGCTAATCTCCATAATCCAATCTGGCTAAAAGCGTAACCAGCCCATACCATGCCTGTAGGCATATTGCCTTTATAAAATTGCTCAATACTTACACATAGATATGCTATTCCGGTTGCAGCGATTAGCCAGCCACTCATAATTTATCCTTTTTTTTACTTGCGTAGGGTGATTCATTCCGATGCTCTTTGCAGATGGTACATCGCCAGCGTTTGATCTTGTTTCTGACGATGTACTCACCCTCTGTAGGCTTACGGTACTGGTTGCAGTTGCTACAGAATTTATCCATCAAAACGGTGCGTCATCAGCCATGTCAGCAACACTAGCCGCCTTGCGTGGTGCTTGAGCAACATCATCCCGTGGCTTTGGCTCAAACAGGCTAAACCATCCGTCCGAGCCTACAGGCATAGTCTCTAGCTTGAGTGCCAACCCGCCTGATTTGGTGGACATGACGATGCCACACTTAACCCAGCGTTTCTTTTCCTGACCGTTTTTGTCGGTATATGTGCCTGTACTTGCCATGACTTCGTATTGGATACTCATTTCGTTCTTTCCTTTAAGCCTGTTACGGCGCTATTTACTTCGTTTAAAAACTCCTGCACTACACTTTCCATTTTGCTGATGTACTCATCATCCCTCTCTAGCCGGACGATAAATAACTGTAACCCGTCTGGGAGTCTGGGGTCAAAACTCACAAAGTCGCACCATTTACGTCCTGTAACTGCCATCTGGCTTTGCATCTGGTTTACATACTTTGTTGGCGGTTTGTCCTGCCGGATGTAGTCTATGTGGGTAGATGTGTTTGGACATTTGATCTCAATTAGCCCGTCCTCACCCACATAACCGTCTGGTGAGCATCCAAACATAGGTATCGTAGGATGGTCTACAAAGGCTACTTGCTCCACTAATGAGCCTGTCTTGACCTCATACTCTACCCTTGCTTGCGCCTCATGGTCTACACCCCATTGCATTGCAGCATTGGTAAATGACTCCGTTTTTACGCTGGTTAACCGTTCTGCAATCAGGTCAGCCATGTAGTTCTGATAAGCGGCTGTTGTGGTCTTAGCCATGACATCCGACACACGGGAGGCTGTAACCTTCCCGGCGCGGAGTGCAAACCATTCTGGTGAGCCTTGTTCAATCATTTGTAGCCGCCATGAGTTCGGTTTTACGAGCCTCTTTAGCTACGTTCAGCTTGGCAAACGCCTCTTTGTCATCCTTAAACAGTTTGTACGCAGCGTTAAACTGAGTCTTTAAGGTTTCAATATCAGCAGCCTCTTTAATACCTTTAAGTGCCACTTCCACATCCGCACCCGCAGAACTGTCGATAGCGTCATGCTCTACGATTTCAAGGGCTGTAACCCACAAGTAACGGCGGATGTATGTTTGTACTGCGCCAAGGTTTTGCACAGCGTGGCAGCCTTTTAACGCAGCCTCAGACATAGGGCTAGTAATCTCAATCTTGCTCAAGTCACTCATGTCTACAATCGTAAGCGTAGCCAGATCATTTGTGTAGCTGATCGTGCCGCACAATCCCAGACCGTTAAAGATGTTCTGGATCGCAGGGATAAAGTCTCCCAGTTCAAAGTATTTGTACCCGGCAAACTTGTTATGACCGGACTTTGACAGGGTTGTGTTTTGCAAGTCAATACGCGCTTGCATGAGTTTTTTGTAGACGTTCATTTGATTGCCTTGTAAATGTGAGCCTCGATCTTGTCCAGCAACTCGCAGACGGTAGGATCAAAACTGTAGTAGTTTTCTGAAACGGTTTTGAGCAGACCCATGACAAAGTGCTTGTCTGTCATGTGCTTTTCCCAGAACTCTTTGTCTTTAACTGGATACTCCCCATCGACAAAGGCTTGGACTACACGGGAGTTCATTTCAAGATTCATAGCAACTCCAATACAAAGATTGCGCCAGCAGCAAAAGATGCAATTGCGTACAGTACTGCGTCATAGATTTCTATTGTTTTCATGTTGTGTCCTTGGTTACAGAGACTCTATTGTGCTTAATTGTGTACATTATTTATATTAGGACTTTCCCTAATTGACTTAAAACTCAAACTCCTTTACCTCATATCGTCCTTTAGAGTTTTTCCACCAGCCCTGTACAAGCACTCTCCAGCCAGAGCGCAGCATTTCAGGAAAAGCCTCGGATGCCTCAATCTTCTTAATCCTGCTAGACATATTGGACTTACTGGTAACTTGTACCGCTACCGTTTCTCCGTTGCCAATGCACAAGAGGTCAATACAACCGTACAGATCATGTCGGCGCTTGGTGAAGTAGTTGTAATGGTCGCAATTAGCTACTTGGTAGCCGAGCGACTTCATAAGAGTAATCGATCGTTGGCTGGGTGTCATTTCGTTTTCCTATAAGGACTGGTTGCTCTTTGTACTGGATACCCGCTAAAGCGTTTTGTTGGTCTGTAATGCCTGTTAGATACTTGGGAGCATCTACGGGCGCTCCAGACTGTTTAATGCCTCTGTAGCGGGTCTGAAACTCCTTGGCTACAAACGCCCACTCCTTTTCCTCTTTCTTGCCCAGATGCACCCATCCGCCCATGTCTTGTATGACTTTATGGATAATCGGGTCTTGGAAGGCAACGCTGCGGTATGTGCCTACTGTACGGACAGAATGGTCTACTGTTGACCAAGCCTCTAAAGCCGAGTCTACTGTTGTCCCGCCAATCAGTTTTACAACATCTGCGGGTTTAGGTAGAAACTGCCCGTTGTCAGGGTTTAACAAGTGCCGAGCAAGTGCATCCTTTACAGCCTTTAGATCGTACTGGCGCAAAGCCTCAAACCAGATTCGCAGGAGCATCGTGCTGACTTCTTTGCCATATACGCTAAACACCCCAGACATATAGGTAGCAAACTCTTTTTTGTCATCATCAACCATTTATAAATACCTCCGCAGCTTGTCTATTGGATGCCTCCAGCGCCTGTTGCTTGCTTGCCTTATGTTGCACCCACTCAGCTTTAAAACTTGTCCAGCCTCTTGTACAAGTCTCTGCTAGTGCGTTCTCTAGTGTCCACATGGCTAGGTTTGCTTGGGTCTTAATGTTTTGCAGGGCTGACTCTGTCAATGGCGCTTTCTTGGATGCTCTCAGTTTGCAGAAGTCATCCCACACTTGGTCTGATACTTCGTCTGGCTTTTGTACACCAGACGTACGCTTTACGGTACGGGGCTTATCCATACCTTGCTCTATGTAAAACAAGACTTGTGACCCTAACGTGCGGTGATTAGCCTCTGCGTGTGCGGCGATTAGCTTACGCAGTTCGGCAGGAAGTCGGATTGATACTGTTGCGTCTTTAGTCATTAGCATTCCTTAAATAATTTGCACATCTTGCTCCAAGCGTCATCCCACTCATGCGCGTCATCTGCATAGCCAAGTTCTTTAGCCGCAGCCACAAGACGCTTATTAAGGTCTGTCAGTCGCTTAATCTCAGCCTCGCACTCCTTGGCATATCGCCAGCCTTCACGCTCTGATTGACGTAGCAGGTCATCGGGTGTTTGTTCAGGCATACATCTACCATCACATACCACTTGTCCTATACCTCCGCAATATTTACAAAGTTTCTCTTGCTCAACACTCAGCCCGTTCGGACGATAAGCCATGTCGGATGTGTCCCAAGGCTCATGTATAGATTTGTCCGTTCCGTGTACACGTTTTTCGGATGTGTCTACATTTTGCAATTTTGTAAACATATCATGCTGTCCAGTTTCGTATCCCTCTTGGTAATACCCTGCCTTTTGTTTGGACAAAGTACGCTCCTTTACCAGTTTGGCAAAATATTCCAAGTCCGAAATATGTACATCTGCTTCCCCCGTAGACGGTGAAAAAAACATTTCGTCATCTTGGTACATACCAGACGCTAGTGCAATGCTGATTACATCTTCTGTTTTCATACTACCTCCGCTTGGTTAATTCGTTCGCCAATCCACTTCATAACTGGTACTGCCATACTGTTTCCTAGTGCTTTGTATCTTGGACCATCAGGCGATTCTGGTTTATTACGCCACGGTATGTTTGTGTAGTTGTCAGGAAAGCCCTGTAATCTTTCGCACTCTACTGGTGTTAAGCGGCGTACTGCCATGTTTTGTGCAATTCCAGAGTGTTGTGAGCAAGTTAAACTTGCTGATGTTTCTGTGCTGAAATTCATTTGATCTGGCATTGCATCAATGTGAAATGATATTGGCTGCGCTACCCCATGTCTATCTGTCTTTGTAAGGCATGGTGCAACATCGTGCATTGGCTCTACTGCATTGCCTCCGTTTTCAGGTTTGCGACCTATCCAGTTTCCGGGTATGCCGTAGCTAGGCTGAACAACAAACGCAGGATTTTGCGTTTCGCCTCCTGCACCAGTATTCCTACTTATGCAGCTTGCCACTTGATCCGGTTTGATATTTCCAATGGCGGGTGTTGAGTAAGTGCTAATCATGGTTTCGGTTTCTGGGTCGTAACGCTGTGCAATGCCTCTTGTAAGAGTTTTGGCAACTTCTTGCCTCTTTTCTCTGCTCGGCGCAGGATGCCCTGACAAGCTGTGGCGCTCAAAAAGAACCGCTGCGGCACTTCTCCAGTCTCCAAGACATCCGATAACGAACACACGGCGGCGGCGCTGTGCCACTCCAAAGTATTGAGCGTCAAGAACTCTGTAGGCGAACCCATACCCGAGTTCCCCCAGCGCCCCAAGGAAGGTTGCAAAGTCTCCCCCCCCCCCTGATGACAATACGCCGGGGACGTTCTCCCAAACCAGCCATCTGGGGCGATATTTGTCAGCAATGGCAAGATAGGTGAGCATGAGGTTGCCACGCGGGTCATCCAATCCCTTTCTGAGTCCTGCGACTGAGAATGATTGACAGGGAGTTCCTCCGACAAGAAGGTTAATTGATCCAATGTCCCACTCCTTAAATTTAGTCATGTCCCCTACATTGGGAACGGTTGGATAATGATGTGCCAAAACACCAGATGGAAATGGCTCAATTTCAGAGTAAGCAGCAGCCTCCCATCCTAAATCATGCCAAGCTACAGTTGCAGCCTCAATCCCAGCGCAAACTGAGAGATACCTCATATCGCCTCCGCTATCTGTTGCTCAATCTGGGTACGGATAGAGTCTGTTAGCTTGCGCTCTAACCATACAGCACGTTTGCCACGCATATCTAATATCTCGTAGTCAAACTCTACATAGCCGTAGTAATCCAAGTCTGATACTTCGTTTTGCATAAAGCTGCCAGACTGCCTGTAAACGTGGGTTACGCCTATCTTGGCAGGGATTCCTGTTATGCGTGTTTCTATTATGTTTTGGTACATGGTTTCTCCTTGGTTTGGTCTATGTATTAAATTGTATACATTTCAGCACAAATAAACATAGGTGTTTTCCCTAATAGATATTATTATTTTTCGTGTATAATTACGTTATTATCAGATTGGACACCTGATGAAGAAAGACCGCTTTAGAATGTGCCTCGCCCCGAAAGGGGGTCAAACCTAAAAAGTTTGGTGTCCAACGGGGTACAGACTAAAGCGGTTTTTTATTGTCCCGTACTCCACACGATAGTAAGAGCCTAGATGGGCTGCGTGGAAGTAAACATAGGCTATACAGCACCCGTATGCAAGCCTCGCTGACTTAAATGGGTACAGCACAAGATACAGGGACATGGTGATACAAGACCTGTACTCGATTGAACATTAACCCCGGTAGGACTGGTGTATATACATAATATATACATGGGTCAGGCAGATAAAGCGTAGGAAACTACAGGCTTATCACCCTTGGGGAAGGTATTGTGTTAATGTTTATATGTGGGGCTAGGCTTTAGCAACCTAGTAGTATCGGGTGGTAAAAGCAGACCTAAGTTCTTTGGCAAGCACTTGCACTCTTTGCCACTCATGTTTTATTTTCTAATTGGAAATCCTGCTTTATGGAAACCCACAACTCATCTGGAAACAAAATGTACAAAGGTTTTAGCTTGCACAGCGTAGTGTCCAGACCGAACTCAATGGCTATTCTGGAAAAACCTAGCTTGATCGGTGGACACCATATACAGTCTCTCTATGCAAAAAAACCACAATCTATTGTGGATAAGGCAAAAAAGTAGTAACATTTGCGTGGGGAAGTGTTCTCCGCACTTTCTTGTATGTCTCCTTGGTTCTTTGCCCGATTCAGTTCGGGCTTTTTTTGGTGATAACGTGATCCCGAAAAAACTGCATATTGTCTGGGTAGGTGATGAATCTAAAAGACCTGATAATTGCATTAACACTTGGCGTACTCATAATCCTGATTGGGATATTAAAATATGGGGCAATGCTGACCTAGCTAACAATGCTTGGCGCAATGCTCGCCATATGCAGGATATGTGGAAACATGAGTTGTGCGGCGTAGCTGACCTCATGCGGTACGAGATACTGTACGAGCATGGTGGCTTTGCTGTAGACGCTGATAGCGTGTGTGTAAAGCCATTGCCAGACTGGTTGCTAGAGGCAGATGAGTTTACTTGTTGGGAGTCTGAGCATGAACGTCTTGGACTACTGGCGATTGGCTACCTCGCAGCGCAAAAGGCAAGTCCGTTTATCGGGCAGATCATTGAAGACATATACGCAGACAAAACGGTTGTTGACAGACCCGCCTGGCAGAGTACAGGACCAGCAAGGCTTACCGAAATCTGGCAAAGATTTAAATACGGATTAACCATATACCCAAGTCATTACTTCATACCCAGACATTTTGCGGGTGCTGAGTACAAGGGTACTGGACACGTTTTTGCTAAACAGTTTTGGGGCAGCACACACGGCATTTACGACAGTCTCTATATGTCCGAGGCGATAGATGAGCGCGAGTAACCTGTTTCTAGTTTCTAGTGCGATATGTACAAAATTTGGCGCGTCACCGGAACAAAGAGCCGAGCAGACTGTTCAAACTATCAAGAGTATTCGTGAGCGTGTAGACGCTGATATATGGGTGCTAGAGGCATCCAATTACGAAGTACCGAAAGAATATCTTGATATGCTAGACGCAAAAGTTATCCCGTTGTGGGATTATGCGCCTGTACAAAACGCGCTAGAGTCTGGCAGAAACATTGGGTTTGTAAAGTCAGCTACGGAATCTGCCATCATTCGGCACGTTATCCAAGAGCCTCTACCATACGAACGTGTGTACAAAATATCAGGAAGGTACACGCTAAACAACCATTTCAATCAAGACGCACACAAAGCGCCGGGTAAATGTGTTTTTAAACGTGTTATGCAAACAGGCTTTGCAGAAAAAGAATGTGGCACTAACGGGATGCTAATGGCAACCCTATGGTCGTTCTGCCCTACTATCAAAGATCAGGTTGCAGACGTTCTCAAGCAGATTGAGGACTATATGTGGGAGTACTATGGTAACGGCAAGGTTGCCGACATAGAACACGGGTTCTGGAAGTTTATGCCTAAAGACTTGTTTATCCAGCTTGATACTACAGGTGTGCATGGCATGATCGGACACTTAAACAGCTATATACAACATTAGAGGTCAATATGCCAAGCGTAAGCAAAGCACAAGCATCTTTTATGAAAGCTGCGGCTAATAATCCTAAGTTTGCCAAGCAAGCAGGAATCCCGCAGAAGGTAGCCAAAGAATATATGGCTGAAGACAAAAAGTCTGGTAAATACATGGCAAAGGGTAAAAAATGAAGATGAAAAGCAAAGATAAAAGCAAGTGTACCGATAGCGGTATGCGCGTTAAGCAAGCACAAATGGCTGCTGGCGGCAAGAAGATGAAAAATGGCGATTACGCCAAGCAGTTAAAGAAAGAAGAAACGGGAATGTACTGATGAAATGCCCTGCCTCTACTCAAGACGTTAAGCTAAATCTTAAAAACCGTAATTGGGCGTTTAAGAATGTAGGCTATGGTCCTGCTAACCCAGAGGAAGAATCACCTATATTTTGGGCTGAACGTGCTAAAGAGTGGAATACCACAGAGGACGAGGCTAAGACAATGCGCTGCGGCAACTGCGCGGCTTTTATTGTCACGCCGGAAATGTTGGACTGCATCGTTGGTGGACTTGGCTCGGGATCAGGTGGAGACGAGTACGAGGCGATTGTAGACGCTGCTGACCTTGGCTACTGTGAACTGTTTGAGTTCAAGTGTGCCGCAGAGCGCACCTGTTCTGCATGGCTAGTGGGTGGTCCTATCAAGAGGATTCCCACTAAGCGCCAGAAAGAGATGACAGCAATGGCTAAGATGGAATACGAGAAAGGTGAGGACGATTATGACTAAAGGACTCTACAGCAACATTAATGCTAAACAAAAGCGCATTAAAGAAGGCTCAGGCGAGAAGATGAATAAAGTCGGTAGCAAGGCAGCACCGAGTGCTAAAGACTTTAAGGCAGCCGCTAAAACGGCTAAGAAAAAATGATTAAGCGTGGAAAGGAAACTTTCTCGGGGTTTAACAAGCCTAAACGTACACCTAGTCATCCTACTAAGTCTCACGCTGTATTGGCTAAATCAGGTGAGGATACAAAACTCATCCGCTTTGGTCAGCAGGGTGTAAAGGGTAGCCCAGAAGGTTCTGCCCGTAATGAGTCATTTAAAGCCAGACACGCTAAAAACATTGCCAAGGGCAAGATGAGCGCAGCGTTCTGGGCTGACAAGGTAAAGTGGTAGCATGGCTTGGATACTCGTCCTGTTTGTATGTATAGCAGGAGAGTGTCAATTTGTAACTGCGGAAGATATATTCTGGTCGGAAAATAAATGCCTAGCCCAGTTGTCGGCAGTTATAACTGAACTACAACAAATCGGTACGGCTGTTGGTGTTTGTATAAACGTAAATATTGTGTAATGCAAGTGCATTACTTGTGCTGAATTGCATACATTAGGTGGATTATGACTCTTGAGGAACTGCTAAGGAGGTTTAATTTACCTTCCCCGCTTGACAGCCTCAAGCGCACAGGTCGGGGTGCTGTAGACGTAGCTGAAGGAACATTTAACGCTGTCACTCGCGGAGTGCCACAGCAAGCTACAGGATTTGTAGATTTAGCCGCATTGCCTTTTACTATGTCTGGATTGCTAGACGAAAAGGATGTTGTTGGCGGAACTAAGTATTTGACTAAGCGTGGTTTATTACCGCAAGAAACAAAGAATATTGGTGGACAAAGCGCTGAGATGGCTTTGTCTATGGCTAGTCCTGCTGGTATGGTCAAGGGCGGTTTGCTTGGTCTAGGTGCGCTTGGAATGGCTACAGGCAAAGGCGCCAAGTCTATAAACAATTATTTGGTTTCTACGCCTAAAAACCCAAATCCCGCTGTCGGAACCCGATATGAAACTCAGTTTACTGGTGGTCTATTAGATAAAACTCCTGTTAATTATGAAGATTATCTTGGCTCAAGTGCCATGATAATGCCGTGGGATAGTTCAAGTAGAAACGTATTGGTAAACTCTGTTTCCGACATTGATTTGCCAACTAAGTCTCTTACTCATGGTGGCGGGGATTATGCAAGGGATGTTGTTCATCAGTCTCAGCCCGTACCCGTAGCTGGCGCATCTGGTAGAGAAATTGCGGAAAGAATTAAAAACCGCGAGACTCAAGCAATAAAAGAAAATTTAGAGGCTGGCGGTACAGGAAAGATTATTCACTTGCCTTCAACAATGGGCGAGTTTGCTGAAAACTTTTCAGTACAGCCTACAGACATTTTGCTTGGCATTATAGATAAGGCTGGAGCAAGCAAAGCGTCTCTAAAAGAGTTAAACAATAGCATTAAGAATTACGTTGTGCTAAACAAAAAAGCCGATGGCACAATGGAAAAAACTTATCCGTTTAAAAACTTTAAGGGTGTTGAGACTGAGGCAGGAAGGATGCAGCTTTATACCGGAACAGGAATAGATACAAGCGCCGGAAATTTAAGAAAAGCATTAACTAACAGAATGTATTTAAAAGGAAACCAAGAAACATTTGGTTTTAATTCTGAAGACTTAATTAATTCTATTGTTGATCCCGCATTAAAAGGCGTTCCTAAAGGTTATGTTGGAAACACGGTTATTGAAGGCACGCCCGGCGGTATGGTCCTAAGCGAGTCAAAAAACCCCACATACAATACAGACTTTAGTGGTGGATACAAAGGCACATTAGGGCAAAGCGTACCAGTTGAGATTTTAATGCCAAAGACGTTTGACAAGATTTCTAAAGAATTTGCAAACAAGCGCGGTGATTTACGCACCAATGTGTTGGGCGCAATGGAAAAGCGTGGTAGCAATATTTCAGAGATTATTGACGATCAAGTGTTACAAAACCTTTTGGATTATTTAAAAGCTAATCCGGTGCGGTAGGGTCTGGGTACTGATCTGTCATAATAGACTGAAGGGTAATAATGGCATCTTGAATTACAGCAAAAAATTCATCGCCATCAAGTTTTAATAGCTCTTTATCAAAATCAATTTCTGGTACGTTGTCAACAAATTCAATAGTAATTTTCATATCACTCTCCGTTTGATCTAAAATAGCATTTAAGTACAATTAAGTACACTAGGGGAAACCCTAACCGATGACCCAATAGGAGTCGGAATGGACAGTAAAATAGGTGAAGTTACAGAAACCAAGCGTATGCCGCCCAATGCGGGTAAAGGCAGACCAAAGGGTGCTTTAAACCGCCATACAACCTCCGCTAAGGAGGCAATTGCTATTGCGGCTGATAAGCTAGGTGGTGCAGAGAGACTCGTCTCATGGGCGCAGGAAGACCCTGCAAACGAGAGAGCATTTTGGGCAACAATATATCCTAAGCTATTACCGCTGCAAGTAAGCGGAGAAGATGGTGGACCAATACAGGCGGTGATCCGGTGGCAGAACGAGAAATCGTAATAGACTATTCACCGAGAGCGCCACAGAAAGAGATACATCAGGCTGTTGATGACAACCGATTTGTCGTAGTGGTGGCGCATCGTAGGATGGGTAAGACGGTATCGGCTATCAACCAGTTGATTAAGTCAGCCGTTGAGTGCGATAAGGAACGTCCTAGATACGCCTACATAGCGCCGACATACAGTCAGGCAAAGCGTGTAGCGTTTGATTACCTTACGCATTACACCAGACCGTTAGGTGCTGTGGCAAACATCAGCGAATTGCGAGTTGACTTCTGGGATCGCAGGATACAGTTGTATGGGTCTGAAAACCCAGACTCCTTGCGTGGACAGTATTTCGATGGCGTGATTCTGGATGAGATTGGGGATCAAAACCCTAAGATATGGAACGAAATTATCCGCCCGGCATTAGCTGACCGCCAAGGTTGGGCTATGTTTATCGGTACGCCAAAGGGTCAGAATCACTTTAAAGACTTACGCGACAGAGCAGAAACAGAGCAGGGTTGGAAACTCTTAGAGTTCAAAGCCTCGCAGACTCAGATTGTCAATCAGGATGAGTTAAACGCTGCCAAGCGCGAGATGGGCGATGAGAAGTACGAGCAAGAGTTCGAGTGCAGCTTTAGCGCAGCGGTGGAAGGTAGCTACTACGGTAAACAGGTAAACGAGTTAGAGTCTAAGGGTCAAGTCTGCAATATAGAGCGAGATGACCTTTGTAAGACCTATGTGGCTTGGGACTTGGGTATGGGTGACAGTACCTCTATCTGGGTGGCTCAGACTGTAGGGCAAGAGATTAGGTTGCTAGACTATATCGAGAATCATGGTCAAGGCTTAGATTGGTATGTACGAGAGTTGACCAATAGAGGCTGGCACAAAGCGCCTCAGTTGTTACCGCATGATGTCCAAGTACGGGAGTTAGGTACAGGACGCTCCAGACTAGAGGTGCTACAAGATGCGGGATTGGATTGTACGGTTGTACCTAGACTTGGCGTGGATGATGGCATCCAAGCGGTGCGTAGGCTACTGCCTCGCTGCTGGTTTAATGCTCAAGCAACCAAGCAGGGATTGGACTGCATACGAAATTACAGACGGGAGTTTGACGAGAAACGCCAAGTTTTTTATGACAAGCCACTACACGAC
>Ga0209615_100049_pt1 | contig 12535 bp, 7 predicted proteins | sample 4B3metaG_FD_184151 | JGI IMG/M metagenome (GOLD analysis project Ga0209615, IMG submission 184151) | Freshwater bacterial and archeal communities from Indian Creek, Illinois, USA to study Microbial Dark Matter (Phase II) - 4B3 metaG... | ecosystem: Environmental > Aquatic > Freshwater >... | reverse complement strand
CCCCTGCAAGAAAGAAGAACACATGGACCAATTTTTATCTACCTATCCGTTTAAGAACAAGCCTTTTGTACATCAACAGGCATATCTTCAGCGCTTCTGGGAATACCAGGTAGCTGCGCTCTTTGCCGACATGGGCACAGGCAAGAGCTTTATGCTGATCAACAACGTGGCGATGCTCTATGACAAAGGCAAACTCAACGGGTTTTTGATCGTAGCCCCAAAAGGCGTCTACCGCAACTGGTACGACACCGAAATCCCTAAGCACTTACCCGACCATGTTGTATATCGCATGGCCATATGGTCGCCCAACCCCAGGAAGGCCGAGCAAAAGGCGATGGATGATCTGTTCACCGTCACGGAAGATTTAAAAATCCTGGTGATGAACATCGAGGCTTTTAGCACTGCCAAGGGCACGGCATACGCCAAGCGTTTTTTGCTTGTACACAACGCAATGATGGCGATCGACGAGAGCACCACCATCAAGACGCCCGGGTCAGCGCGCAGCAAGAACACTGAGAAAGTGGGCCGTGGCGCGCGGTACAGGCGCATCCTCACAGGCTCCCCGGTCACTAAGAGCCCAATGGACCTGTACCAGCAGTGCGCATTCCTGTCAGATGACTGTTTGGAAGTGAGTAGTTACTACGTGTTTCAGGCGCGCTACGCCGTCACAGTGGAGCGCCAGCTTAACACCCACAGCTTCAAACAGATTGTAGGTTACAGACGTTTGGATGAGCTGAAAGAAAAGCTCGACCGCTTTGCATACCGTGTGAAAAAAGAAGAATGCCTGGACTTGCCTGACAAGCTCTACATCAAGCGTGAGGTGGACTTAACGCCAGAGCAGCTTAAGTACTACAACGAAATGAAGGCCTTTGCCATGGCGCAGATCGATGGCGGCCTGGTGAGCACTGTAAATGCGCTCACGCAGCTCATGCGGCTGCACCAGATTGTTTGTGGCCACGTGAAGCTAGACGATGGCACTGTGATTGAGCTGCCCAACAAGCGCATGGATGAGCTGCTTGCCATTGTTGAAGAGACAGACGGCAAGCTCATCATCTGGGCTAATTACAGGCATGACATTGAAGCCATCAAGCTGGCCCTTTCAAAAGAATATGGCATGAACGCCGTGGGCATGTACTACGGTGACACCGAGATGGATGAGCGTAAACGTGTCTTGGAAGAGTTTCAAAACCCTGACAGTGAAATGCGCTTTTTTGTTGGCAATCCCAGCACTGGCGGCTACGGTTTGACCTTGACAGCGGCCAACACAATGGTCTACTACAGCAACAGCTTTGACTTGGAAAAGCGGCTGCAGTCTGAGGACCGTGCACACCGTATTGGCCAGACCAAGAACGTCACCTACATTGACCTGATTGCCGTGGGCACGGTGGACGAAAAGATCGTCAAAGCGCTGCGTGCAAAGATTGATATTGCAACACAAGTACTTGGAGAGGAGATCAAAACATGGCTCATCTAATCCCCTGGTCAAACGACTACGTGTACGAAAAACTCGAAAGAATTGACACATCAAACGGACGTGTATATGTTTTGCCAAATGGGGTACATGTACCGTCCGTGACCACTGTGCTGGATCGCACGAAAGACAAGACAGCGCTCAAGGAATGGGCCAACCGCGTAGGCCAAGCAGAGGCTGACAGGCAACGGGAGCAAGCGGCTTACATTGGCACGAACATGCACGCCACGCTTGAGTGCATCATCAACGGTGATGCAATGAAATTTGGCACTGATTGGAAGGCCATGAAAGGCCACGAGATGGCGTTTACTTTGGCCAACAAATACTTCGGTGGTCTTTCTGCCATCCACGGCTCTGAAGTGGGCCTGTACTACCAAAATAGTTATGCCGGCACAACTGACTTAGTGGCCACGTACCGTGGCAAGCTGGCCATCATTGACTTCAAACAGTCTGTCAAGCCCAAGCGGTACGAGTACATCACCGATTACTTCCACCAGCTGGCAGCCTATGCTGTTGCGCATGACTGGAAGCACGGCACGTCGATTGACTACGCTGCTGTGATGGTTGCAGTGCAAGACGGGACGACGCAGGAGTTCACGATCGCAGGCAGGGCCTGGGAAGTGTTCAAGACCGAGTGGATGGAACGGCTTATTGCTTCGGAGGCTGCGCGCCCACCATCGGAGTGACCGTATCAAACGGGAACAAAGACTGGAACATCGAGCGTGCGTTGGCATTGGTTGGAGCACCGCTGCCGCTTGCACCAGGAGGCTTTGGCGCTTGGTCCGTGAGCCCTGGTACACCACGCGTGTTTGGAGCCTTTGGTGGGATTCTTTTGTCGCCTGGCAACATGCGCAGCTGACGCGCGGCCTGGCCTTCTGGCGTGAAAGGAGGCTGTTGAAAGCCCATGCTGTCGACGTTGTAGTACAGACGTTGCATGCCTGGAGGCACTGGCCCACGAGCAGTATCTGCAGGAAGCTGCGAGGGCCGTGGCTCTTCAGGCGCGATATAGTTCAGTGCTGGCGTCACAGCGCTCTTGCCCACTGACACGCCCATGCTGCCGAGGTAATTCAGCAAACGGTTGGCGATGTCGGCTTGCTGCTTTGGCGTGCGGCCTTTATCCAAAAGAATGGCCATTGCCTCAGGGTCTTTAACCGCGTTCTCCAGGATTTGACGCACAGTAGCATTGGGCAGGTTGTCAAAGATTTGACGAACGGCCTTAGAGCCTGCAGAAGCAGCGATCAGGGAGCCTGGGCCACCTGGGGCTGCGGCTGTACCAATCTGTGAGCCCAGCACGCGCAGAGCCAGGTCAGTGACCGCATCAGCGCCTTGAATCACATCATCCAATGGGATGTTGTTCTTTACCGCTGTCTCAATGCGCACCATTGGGTTGATCAAACGGCGCAGGTCCTTGACTTCGGTGAGTGTCATCAATCCGCTTGAGCGCATGATGTTGATCATCGAAGGCTGGTTCTGTGCAATAGGTTTGAAGAGTGCGTCTTCGTAGGCCTGGATGTTGAACTTGCCAGAGTTACCGCCTGCTTTGGTGTAGGCGTAGTCGTACAAAGCCGACTTCATGCCGTCCACTGAATCAGCACCGCCGGACCTGGCCAGCTTGGCAATGTTGGTAATGTTCTTGACAGGGAACTTACTTGTCAGCGCGTCGTTGATGGCGCGGCTTGGGTTCTCAACTGACAGCACTTGAGCAAACGCGGTCTGGTTCTTCACCGCCTTGTTCAGCGCGCTGTTTTGGTTGGCCACTTGCGTAAGCAGGTTGCTTGCATGCGCTGCGTCACGCAGGTCGTCCATGATGCCCAGCTTCTCGAGCATCGTGGAATTCTGCTGCGCAAACCTTGTGAGCTTGGCAGTGTTGAGCTTTTGAACGTAGGTGCCCTTGGCCTGGTCGTAAACGGTAGTGACCGCTTCGTTTGCAAGCAAGCGCAGCACACGGTTTTGTGCGTCCTGGATCGACACAACTTGCGTGTCAGACAGGTCTGCCATGGGCTTTAGATTCTTGGCCTGCTGGCTGTTTTTGCCAAACTGTGCTACTGCCTGGTCGTATTGCGTGCGGCCAAACTTGACCGCTTCTTCAATCTGCTCCATACGCTGCGCAGTCACGTCAGCATTAGTGCCAAAAGCGCGGGTCACGAGCAACTCAGGAGCCAGGCGCTCTGCACCGGCACGGGTGGTGTCACCAGTGATGGATGCGGTCTTGGCAAAGGTGCGTGTGAAGACGTCGTTCAGGCTCTTGGAATACTGACGTGCCTGGTCAAAGACGGGGTTTTTCAGGCTGTTCAAGTCATTGAGCATGCCCTCGGCCAACGAGCCATAGAATTCGGCATTGCCCATCTCACCACGGCTGCCAGCTTCACGTGCCATCTTCAAAAGCGTGGAGCGGTAGTTCACCAGCTCATCAACACCAATCTCACTGGGGGTGGGCTTAAAGCCATAAGGCACCTGTTTGGTGTCAATAAACTCTTGCGTAGCCTTGCCGGCCTTGAATCGTTGTACAGCGTCTTTGTCGACACGCAGCGACTCCATGATCTTGCGCACAGGACCGGGAATGGCGTCGTCGTACAGTGCCTCGCCCACATTCGCAGCGCGGTTCAAGAAAATGTCGACGGTGGACTGCGGCTTGATGACGGGAGGCCTGAGCACCTGATCGGTGATGGTGATCTGAGGCCATCTTCCAGTGCGATCAAATATCTCTTGCGCCTTAGGGCCTGACATGTCAATACGCTGCTGCTTCGTGACAAGATTAGGCTTTGTCATGTCGTTGATTGCAGCAGTCCACAACTCACTTTCGTAGTCGCGGGCCTGGCGCAGGGCCAGCTCGGTCTCGGTCTTGACAATGTCGCCGATCGCAGCGCGTGCAGCAGGGGTGTCTTTGCTGATTGTGGCAATCTTCTGCGCAGCCTTGGCATCTGCTGCAGACAGACGCGTATTGAGCATGTTGTCAAAGTTCTGCTGACGCAGCTGCGCAGCAATCTTCAATGACTCAGGGTTGCCAATACTTTGCAGTTTGTCAATGAGCGCCTGGTAGGCACGCATTGAATTTATGGCCTGCTGTTTGGTCTCACCGCCAAACTGGGCGTGGTGCTCACTGAGAGCGCTTTCCAGGTCCATTAGGGCCCGGCTGCCGGTTTTCTGACCAGAAGTAGGTGTAGGCACGCTGCCTGGAATCTGCATGCGCAGGGCCTTGGCCAATGCAACAGGGTCCTCACCAGCCTTTTCAATTGCATCTAACAAGATGTTGGCAGACTTCAATTCCAACGAATTTGTTCGATTGGCATAGCTCGACTTTATTGAATTTAAGCCAGTCTTGACCATGTCCAAGCCACTGACAAGCAGTTTGGTAGGAGTCAACACACCTGCCGTTAGCTCCGCCCCAAGGCGAACACCAGTTTGTCCTGGGAAGTACGACTCAGACGCGCCACCTGCAACACCCATTGTTCCAGCAGTAACTGCTTCAGTGCCCAGAAAGGCAACAGGGCTGCGACGCGCTGTCTCGCCAAGAGCAGAAACAAATCTAGACACACGGTTGCCGGTCATGAGAGGCAAGCCAAATGCTGCGGGGGCCGTGGAAATTGCAGAACCAAACGTCTTGCCACCTTCGCGGTAGGGCACGAGGTCTTCGCGTTCAACAGCAGGGAACCAGCGCTCAAGCTCGCTACCAAACAGGAAGCCGGCACCAGCGCCAGCCGCTGTGGTCACAACAGGGATAGCACCTGCATAGGGCCCAATAAATGGGGCCGCTGCAGTGGCCATGGGCATGCCTATACGAAAGCCAGTCAGTGCACCGGCTACGACAGGCGCGTCACGCGCTGTACCCTGAGCGGTTCCAATACCCACTTCCGTGGCCCGTTGGCCAAGAGTCGGGCGCGAGGTAGTAGCCCCTACAGGCAGTGCTGCATCATCCCCTGCAAAAGGCTCGGTGACGATGCGCGTGCTTGGAGTTCCCCCGAGGGGAGAAGCCCCCACAGGCATGCTTGATTCTTGGTTTTCTGTTTTTTCTGCCATACCTAGTCTTTCTTAAGAGGCGTTGTGCCTTTCCAAAGAAACTCAGTTCCAGGAGCCAGTTTATCAACTTCTGCCTGGCTATAGACCGCCCGTGGAAGCCCTAGCTCAGAATAAAACTTACGGTATTCCATGGCTTTCTGACGGGCTTTTGCCTTGTCGGCAGGAGCCAAGGAAGATGTGTTGCTGCCTTGCTGATCAAACTCTTTGATGCCCGACTGAAGGGCATTGCCAAGCGCAATCAATCGGGTGCCGTAAACATCCGGGTCTGTAAAGGTGGAAGGGCGAATGTTGATGACTTTTTCCAAACGCTTTTGTTCGGTCACACTACCTTGAGTACTCTTAAGCAATGATTCAATCAATCGTTCCGCATCCAACTCGGCGTTTTGACGTGCCAAAGTAATGCTTGCTGCGGGGTCACCAAGACCAGGGATGCTTGAAACAGTTGCAATAGCAGCCGCCGCAGGGCCTGCAATCTTGAAACGGTCATTCCACAAAGACAGCTTACCGGTTGGCACATCAGCCGCTGGTGCTGCTGCAGGTGCAGCTCCTTGGTCCGTGGTCGGTGCAGCGGCAACTGCTGGGGCAGTTGTGGAGGCACCCTGCACGCGCACGGGGCTGTCAGGTGGAACCAGAGCAGGAGTGGGGGCACCAGGCTTGCCAATCTTCAGACGTGCGGCCTCTGCTTGTTTTACAAAGTCTGGCAACACGATAGGGATTTGCACCGTGTACGGGTCACGTGTGACTGGGTCAAAGCGTGTCTCAAACTTAGGTGTCTTGAACACCGTGATGGCGGAGGAGACGAGCTTGTCCTCTTCTTGCGTTGTTTTACCCTCAGCGTAGCGCTCCATGAGACCAGGCATGTTGACCACGTTCCACTGCCAATCGCCCTTGCCAAAGATGCTGTTGCCAACACCCTTCATTTTTGCAGCCTCAACTCTGGCGCTTTCTTTCAAGATGTCGCCGAAAACACGAGCCTTGGTATCTAGCAGTTTGGTGTTCTGTGCCACAACCTGATCCTGATCCTTCTCGGACGCCTGCAATGCAAGGGTCTTAAGTTTTAGGTCAATGTTGTTCATGGCCTCAACGTGCTTACCAATGGCTCCTGGAAGTGTCTTGGCAGCGCCGGCTAAACGGCCGAAGAAACCGCCGCGCAGTGGGCGGCCTGCTTCATCTGTGTTGGCTCCAAAATTGAACGCACGCTGGCCTAATTCAAACAAGAGCTGTGCTTCTGCGTTGCCACGGCCTTTGTCAGCGCCAAGCAAGGCCTGGTATTCAGGCAAACGTGTCTTCATGCCTTCTGCCAGTGTCGGCACGGCCGCAGGTCTTTGGGCCAACAAGGTGTTCATCTGCGCTTTGGCAGCTGTAACCAGTTCAGGCGGGTACATCAGCAAATCCTTTTCGGAAGCGCTGGACTCATCAACAGGGGTCACACCCGCCGGACTAGACCCTGTTTGAAAATTTTGGACGTACCCGCCGCGCGCCATGGCTACAGGAGGCATGTCGCTTGGGGGCATGCCAGGAGGCGCGCCAGCACCAGGAGGCGCACCGCCAGGAGCACCACCGCCCATGCTTGCCATCAACGCAGCAATGCCGCCCTGGTCAGGGGGAGGAGGAGCCATGCCAGCGTCAGGAGGCATTGGGGGCATGCCAGGAGGCGGCATACCAGGAGCACCACCCATCATCGGGGGCTGTGGTCCTTGGGCCATGGGCTGTGATTGAGGAAGCGCGCCAATACCACCGCCACCTTGCTGCGCCAGGATAGGCTGCAGCATTGCGAGCACCTGCTCAGGCGTCTCGGTAGCGGCTTGGTAACCTACGAGGTCGGCCAGTTCGTCACGACGAGCGTCAACAGAGCGCATGTCGCCCCGCAGATTGTTCATCAAGATTTCAGGAGAGTCAGGACGACGCTCCATCATCATTTCAGGGTCTTCACCCTCACCTTCGTCGTCGCCTTCATCGGCCATGGAGTCCATGAATCCTTGCATGATCCCCATGTTTTCGATGTCGTCGTCTTCGCGCATCATCTTTTTGTTCATATTGACCTCTTAGAAAAGACCAGCTTTTTTCGCGCCAGCGGCAGTTGAGATCGCTCCCAAACCAATGCCGACCGCTTGTTGGAATGGGCTTGCCGATGGCTGGCTTGCCACGGCTGTCGACATCTGCGAGGACGGCGCGCCCTTGTAGATGTCTGACAAGAAACCAGCCTGTTGATACGGTGCGTAGACCTTTTGCAACTCGGTAGCGCGCTGTGCATCCAGTGTCTGCTGGTTGAACGCTTGACCGGCCTGGCCGACGTTGTACAAAAAGTTGATGTCGCCCTGCTGCAAAGCCTGAGCCGTCTGGCCCAACGCGCCTTGCTGCACGCCAAGCTGACCCAGCTGGCCGGCCATTTGACCAAGGCCTTGAGCCGTCTGCTGGCCAATACCAAACTGCTGTGAAGCAAGTTGGCCGATACCCTGGCCAAGGCCCTGGTATTGCTGCGCTTGCTGGCCGTAAATGCCTGCTGCCGTTTGAGCGGCCTGGTTGCGCGCTTGCGCTTGTTGCATCATCAAGTTGGCAATGTTTTGGTTGATTGAAGCCTCTTGGCCAGCCAACGCACCGCCTTGAGACGCCAAGTTGCCGTACTGCTGTGCGGCTTGCAAGTACTGACCTGCTGCGCCTTGGCCAAGCTGTGCTTGTTGCACGCCTAACTGACCGAGACCCTGGCCAGCGCCCACTTGGTTTTGAGCCAAGTTGCCGTAAAGACCCGCTGCTGCCTGGCCCAACTGAGCCTGTTGTGCTGCTTGCTGGCCCACTTGGGTACCTGCTTGCACGCCAAGACCTGCCTGTTGTGCTGCCAACTGAGCTGCTTGTTGTTGCAGACCAGCTTGCTGCGCGGCAATCTGAGCCTGCTGGCCACCCAGCTGGCCAATACCTTGGCCAGCTTGTGCTTGACGTTGTTGCTGCTGTTCAAACGTAGCCATTGCCTGTGCTTGTGCTTGGCCGTAACCCTGCGACAAGAGGTTGGCAATCGTGGCTGCTTTTTGATCCATGATGTTGCGCTGCATCTCTGCGCGCTGAACACCTTCACGCTCACCGCCAAACGCACCAGACCTTACCGCCTGCGCAGCCAAGCCTTGGCCGGCAATCGCACCTTGGCGATCCATCTGACGCATGGTTTCGTCGATGACCTGCTGACGGTACGGGTCCATAAAACCTTGTGCAGAACGAGGGTCGTAGCCTTGAGCAGAACCCGCAATCGCGCCCATACCTGCTTGGATAGCGCCTTGCGCCATGCCAAAGCCTGGTTGACGGGCCGCTTGTGCAGCCATGCCAACTGCTTGCTGACCCTGACCAAGACCTTGGCTGATCAGGTTCTGGGAGCCGCTGAAGTCTGCGCCGCCAGAGCCAAGTGCCAATTGCTGGGCTTGTGTCAATCCACCAATACCTTGAGCAATTGCTGCCGTTGCAGGACGCAAGTCAGCTTGGCTAGACAAGGCTGCCATGTTTTGGCCCGTGGCCAGCGCTCCGAGACCCGAACCTATGTCTTGACGCGCCGCGCCAAACTGACCAGTGGTGTCGGATGCTGCTGCGCGCTGCGCGGCCAGGTCAAGATAGCCCAGGCCCTGGTTGATTTGACCAATGCCCGAGGTGATATTGGCCGTGGCCCCACCTGCTTGGCCCATGGCTGTTTGAGCATCTTTAAACTGGTTGCGAGTGTCAGAACCGCGCAAGATGTCAGCGGCTTCACCGGTAGTGCTATACGCACCGCTCAGTGCCTGGTTGGCAGCGGTCATGTAAGGCGTAAATGCCCCAATACCTTGTCTCTCAGCGGCAGTGATAGCTGCAACCTGCCCAGGAGAAAAGCCTGCTACCTGATAGCCAGGAAGTTGCTGGGCAAGCGTTTGACCACCGCCCTGGTTGAAGGCCAGTTTCTGGGCTTCTTGCAGTAACTTGAGCTTATAGGCTTCAATCTCCGGGGCTTCCCGGACTATCTGTTGGGTGACTGTTTCTTCTGCCATTTATTTCCCCTTAACGGCTCCGCCTTCGAGCTTCTTCATTAACTTGTACATGCGAGCCGCGCCCTTGCGACGACTGCCGCCTCCGGCGTTGCGCACGGCTTTGGCCGTAAACACAAATTCACCGTCCGACAGCATTGCAGGGATGTCATCCGAAGTTCCTGTACCAGGGCCGTTGATCGGGCCCGTCTTGCGTGGGAACTGCGTCATTGTGGCGTCACCGCCCTTGGCCATGCGACGGGGCTGCCCATCGGGACCATAGATGATTGGGATGCCGTACAAACCAGCTACGTTGTAAGGTTGTGCAACACCACCAGGGCTATTGGTTACGCCCATAGGAACAACAGTGCTGGGCGGGCCAATAGGAATCGAGCCATACGAAGGTGTAGGAACAATAGGGTTGTCCGGTGCCGTAGGCTTGGTGTAGCTGCTGAGACCACCACTGAACTTCTCAGGGTTATCCCGCATGTAGTCAGAACCGGTGTAGTTGCGGTTAAACGCAGGATTCTGATTGACGGGCTCAGACTTCATGCCGCCAGCAGCTGCTATAGCGGTAGTTCCGGCTAATGCCAAAGGCCCGTATTTTTGGATAATGCCTGCGTCTGCGGGTAAACCCGCACGGCTTGGCGAGAGGTATTCGTTGTACAAGTTCTTGCCGCCCTGGACCATCTTGTCAAAAAAGCCAGTGGGCTGTGCGCCCTGGGGAACGCTGGACAGGCTATAGTTGGCCGCACCAGAAGGAGTTGTCACAGGGCTTACGGGGGCGCGTAGGCCAGTGCCCAACGCGTCTCCCATACCAGGAGCGCCAGTCATTGCAGGACCTGCACGTAGACCAGTACCGATCGCGCCTTCCATGCCAGGAACTGGAGCAGAAGGAGCACCAGCCAAGCTGTAGTCGCCTCGGAAGTTGCCTGCAGCGTCAAAGCCGGCAGACGGTCCCATTGCAGGCATTTTCAAGCCAGAACCTGTGTATTGCTGATTACCGCCGGCTAAAAGGTCGCGTGCAGTACCTGTCGTGCCTGTGGGCCCTGTTGCTTCAATAGCAGTAATATCAGGCTTTCCACCAATTGAAACATTGCTACCCGGTTCACCGGGCCGTGGGGCGGCAGAAGGCTGATTACCAGACTCAAGCGAGACTGGCTCATTCATCATGCTTGTGTTGTTCTTGAGGCCTTGAAGCGCTGCTGCCGACGCGCCAGACATCAGGCCCATCCGCAATGCGTCTTGTGTGCTCATGCCGCTGATCTTGCCGATACCCGCGCCAATCAAGCCTGTTGACAGGCCTGTGTTCAACGCACTGCCGGCTGCGCCAGGCAAGTAACCGCCAACAGCCGACACGGGATTTACACCCATAATCGTGCCACCACCACCAACGTAGCCCAACGCGCCAGAGATCAAGGCTTCCTTGATTGATCCGCCGGCCATGAGCGTCGTTCCTGCGCCCGCGAGACCCGCTGCAGTGCCCATCGAAAGGCCCACACCTGCTGGTCCGAGGACAGCGGCCAACGCAATGGTGCCCAAGACACGCCCAACAGGGCTTTTGAGCACATCTTTGACGACGTTCACAACACCTTTGACGACGCCTTTGACAGCCTTAATAGCTCCACCAATGATGCCGCCCTTGAATTCGGGTAAACCCGTAGCAGGGTTGATCGTGCCTGAGCCGCCACGACGCTTGAGCATCTCAGCTTCTTCAGGGGTAATGTGTGCCAGGATGCTGTCGCCGCCACGGCCTTTTGCCGCAAGGTATTGACCAACATCTGCCAAGCCGCCAGAGGCCATGCCCATGGGCTGTAAGCCTTCAACAACAGGCGACATGTCCATGGGCTCTTGAGCGCCAGCGCCCTGCATCTGCCGCATCTCTTGCAGCACCGCGAGCATCGCGCCAATAAATTCAGGGTCGTACTCTGGAGGCATGTCCCCTTCATCAAGGGCATCTGCTTCAATCATCTTCTGCAAAAGGTTCTTGTAGTCACCAGGGTTCTGGCTGACATATTCAAAAACCTGAATGAGCACGTCAAGCTGCGCAGGCGTAAGCTGAAGGTCACCAATGTTTTGGCGAATGGCCTCTTTTAGCGCGACTTCTTCGCCTGGATTGACCATGCCAAGGGCAGTCATCGCGGCGTCGTAGGAGTCAGCGCTCGTGACGGTCGGTTGTTCTTGTTGGGCTTGTTCGCCCTGCATGCCCATGCCTTGAGGCAAGGCCATGATTCCTTCATTTGCCATGATAGTCCTTTCCAGTTTTTGCCAAAGGCCTCACGGGCCGCGCGCCGGGAAAGGACGCGTTAATGGCATTATTATCCATTAAATTCTCAACTTCTGTCCACTAAAAGAGCGCTTACAACAACGTAAACATCGCTCTGCGAGGACGTGACACTCAAGATGTCTCCTGCTTCAAGTACTAGCGGGCCTCCGCTGTTCATGTAGTCCACAAACGCCTTTGATGCCAGTGCAGCCGTAGGCACCAGGTAATGCGTTCCTACCCCTGCCGGAGCATAGGTCACAACCATGTTGCTTGAGGACCCTGCGTTGTTGGCCACCCAAATCGACTTGACAATGGCTGTGGTGGCTTCTGGGACCGTCAGAACGACTTTTGCCGTTGCTGCCACCAGTGTTTCGTCGTAGCGTTTGTATGCGTTTCCCATTATTTTCCAAAGAACCAGGCTTGCGCTTGGTCCTTGTCCTCCGTGACGATAGGGGTGTATGTGTTGTTGAGTTGCAAAATAATTTGCTCAAGCGAACGAACCAGCTGGTTGAACTGCTGTGGGTCGTAGCCGCCAGTGCTTGCGTTGGGCAGGCGGACGTTGTTGATCTTGCTCATCGCAGGCCATCCCCTTGAACGTCAACGCGCATTGTGCCAAAGCGCCAGAAGCTGCCCAGCTCGTCACTCTCAATACGCAATTGAATCTGACGGCCACGGGCGCGTGTGCTGACAAACTGCGTAGTTGGCGTGATGACATAAGGGTCCAAGGAACTCGGTACTGCAGTGGCCTGTGGGTAAGGACGTAAGCGAAGAGCCACAGTAATGTTTCCTTCTTGGCGCTTAAAG
>Ga0209615_100048_pt1 | contig 12900 bp, 14 predicted proteins | sample 4B3metaG_FD_184151 | JGI IMG/M metagenome (GOLD analysis project Ga0209615, IMG submission 184151) | Freshwater bacterial and archeal communities from Indian Creek, Illinois, USA to study Microbial Dark Matter (Phase II) - 4B3 metaG... | ecosystem: Environmental > Aquatic > Freshwater >... | reverse complement strand
TAAAGTCCAGGCTTTGGTGCTGCGTGCCTGCACCCCGTCAAGCTGACCCCGGTGCAGGCCATGCAGCGCAGCTGCATCAGGCCATTTTCTTGGCTTTTTCGAAGGCTTCGTCGATGGTGCCGACCATGTAAAAAGCCTGCTCGGGCAGGTGGTCGCACTCGCCACTGGTGATCATCTTGAAGCCGCGAATGGTTTCCGACAGCGGCACGTACTTGCCGGGCGATCCGGTGAAGACCTCGGCCACGTGGAAAGGCTGCGACAGGAAGCGCTGAATCTTGCGCGCCCGCGACACCGCCAGCTTGTCCTCTGGGGCCAGTTCGTCCATGCCCAGAATGGCAATGATGTCGCGCAGCTCTTTGTAGCGCTGCAGCGTGCCCTGCACCGAACGCGCCACCGCGTAATGCTCAGCGCCCACCACCAGCGGGTCGAGCTGGCGGCTGGTGGAGTCCAGCGGGTCCACGGCCGGGTAAATGCCCAGCGAGGCGATGTCGCGCGACAGCACCACGGTCGAATCCAAGTGGGCGAAGGTGGTGGCCGGCGAGGGGTCGGTCAAGTCGTCGGCTGGCACGTAAACGGCTTGGATCGAGGTGATGGAACCGACCTTGGTGGAGGTGATGCGCTCTTGCAGGCGGCCCATTTCCTCGGCCAGCGTGGGCTGGTAGCCCACCGCCGAGGGCATACGGCCCAGCAGCGCCGACACCTCGGTACCGGCCAAGGTGTAGCGGTAGATGTTGTCGACGAAGAACAGCACGTCACGGCCTTCGTCACGGAACGATTCGGCAATCGTCAGGCCGGTGAGGGCCACGCGCAGGCGGTTGCCCGGCGGCTCGTTCATCTGGCCATAGACCATCGCCACTTTGGATTCGGGCAGGTTCTCGAGATTCACCACACCGGAGTCGGCCATCTCATGGTAGAAGTCGTTGCCTTCGCGGGTGCGCTCGCCCACGCCGGCAAACACCGACAGGCCGCTGTGCGCCTTGGCGATGTTGTTGATGAGCTCCATCATGTTCACGGTCTTGCCCACACCGGCACCGCCGAACAGACCCACCTTGCCGCCTTTGGCGAAGGGGCAGACCAAGTCGATCACTTTGATGCCGGTTTCCAGCAGCTCTTGCGAGGGCGAGAGTTCGTCGTAGGCCGGGGCCTTGCGGTGGATCGGGGCGGTTAGGGTTTGGTCTACCGGGCCGCGCTCGTCGATCGGCTGGCCCAGCACGTCCATGATGCGGCCCAGGGTGGCTTTGCCCACCGGCACCGTGATGTTGGCGTGGGTGTTGCTCACCCGCATGCCGCGGCGCAGTCCGTCGGACGAACCCAGCGCGATGGTGCGCACCACGCCGTCGCCGAGCTGCTGCTGCACTTCCAGCGTCAGCGCCGTGCCTTCCATTTTCAGTGCGTCATAGATGCGCGGCATCTGATTGCGCGGGAATTCCACATCGACCACGGCGCCGATGCACTGCACAATCTTGCCCTGTACCGCGGTGTTCACTTCTGCGTTGGCTTGAGACATGTTGGATACCTTTTAATGCTCTGAATCTTTGAAGGGCAGCCTCAAACGGCCGCCGCACCCGCAACAATTTCCGACAGTTCTTTGGTGATGCCGGCTTGGCGTGTTTTGTTGTAAATCAGCTTGAGTTCGCTGATCACGCTGCCGGCGTTGTCGGTCGCGGCCTTCATGGCCACCATGCGCGCCGACTGTTCGGAAGCCATGTTCTCGGCCACCGCCTGATAGACCTGCGATTCGATGTAGCGCACCAGCAACTCGTCGATCACAGTCTTTGCGTCGGGTTCGTAGATATACTCCCACTCATGGCCCGGGGCGCCGGTTTCGAGCGTTTCGACGCTCAATGGCAGCAACTGCTGCACCACCGACTCTTGGCGCATGGTGTTGATGAAGCGCGTATAGCACAGCTGCACCGAGGCGAACTGCCCCAGCATGTAGGCATCGAGCATGACCTTGACCGGGCCGATGAGCTTTTCTAGGTGCGGCGTGTCGCCCAAGGCGGTCGCGTGCGACACCACTTTGGCGCCGATGCGGTTCATAAATCCCAGCCCTTTGTTACCGATCGCCACCACCTCGGTGCTCAGGCCTTGGTTTTGTGCCTCGCGCAACTGGTTGGTCGCCAGACGCAGCACGTTGGTGTTCATGCCGCCGCACAGGCCCTTGTCGGACGTGACGACGATCAGACCGACCACCTTGGCTTCGGGGTGCGTGAGCATGAACGGATGCTCGTACTCTGGGTTGGTGCGCCCGAGGTTGACGGCGATTTGGCGCACCTTTTCGCTGTAGGGCCGTGCCATGCGCATGCGCTCTTGCGCCTTGCGCATTTTGGAGGCGGCCACCATTTCCATGGCTTTGGTGATCTTCTTGGTGTTTTCCACCGATTTGATCTTGGTGCGGATTTCCTTACCGGCTGCCATTGATGCTCCTTATCGGGTTGCGCCGCAGCGCATCAGTAGGTGCCAGACTGCTTGAACGCGCCAATCGCTTGGCTGAGTTCGGCCTCGGACTCTTTGCTCAAGGCCTTTTCGCTCTCGAGGTTGGCCAGCAAGGTGGCGTGCTTGTCTTTCAGGTAGCCGTGCAGGCCCGCCTCGAACGACAACACTTTTTTCACATCCACGTTATCAACAAAGCCCTTGTTGACCGCGTACAGCGTGGCCGCCATGAGCGCGATCGAGAGCGGGCTGTACTGCTTTTGTTTGAGCAATTCGGTCACGCGGGCGCCGCGCTCGAGTTGCTTGCGCGTGGCTTCGTCGAGGTCGGAAGCAAACTGGGCGAAGGCGGCCAACTCGCGGTACTGCGCCAAGTCGGTGCGGATACCACCCGAGAGGCCCTTGATCAGCTTGGTCTGCGCCGCACCCCCCACACGCGAGACCGAGATGCCCGCGTTGATGGCGGGGCGCACGCCGGCATTGAACAGGCTGGTTTCGAGGAAGATCTGGCCGTCGGTGATCGAGATCACGTTGGTCGGCACGAAGGCCGAGACGTCGCCAGCCTGGGTTTCGATGATCGGCAGCGCGGTGAGCGAGCCGGTCTTTCCCTTGACTTCACCCTTGGTGAAGGCTTCCACGTAGTCGGCGTTGACGCGCGCGGCGCGCTCGAGCAGGCGGCTGTGCAGATAGAACACGTCGCCGGGGTAGGCTTCGCGGCCGGGCGGGCGGCGCAGCAGCAAGGAAACCTGGCGATACGCAACCGCTTGCTTGGAGAGGTCGTCGTAAATGATGAGCGCGTCTTGACCGCGGTCGCGGAAGTACTCGCCCATGGTGCAGCCCGAGTAGGGGGCGAGGTACTGCATGGCAGCAGATTCAGAGGCGGAAGCGGCCACCACGATGGTGTAGTCCATGGCCCCGGCCTGCTCGAGCGCGCGCACCACGTTCTTGATCGACGAGGCCTTCTGGCCAATCGCGACGTAAACGCAGGTCATGTTCTGACCTTTTTGGTTGATGATGGCGTCGATGGCCACCGCGGTTTTGCCGGTCTGGCGGTCGCCGATGATCAGCTCGCGCTGGCCACGGCCGACGGGCACCATCGAGTCGATGGACTTGAGACCGGTCTGCACCGGCTGGTCCACTGATTTGCGCGCGATCACGCCGGGAGCGACTTTTTCGATCACGTCGGTCATTTTGGCGTTGATCGGGCCTTTGCCGTCGATCGGGGCGCCCAAGGTGTTGACCACGCGGCCGATCAGCTCGGGACCCACCGGCACCTCCAGAATGCGCCCGGTGCACTTGACCGTGTCGCCTTCGCACAGGTGTTCGTAGGCACCCAGAATCACGGCACCGACCGAGTCGCGCTCGAGGTTGAGTGCCAGACCGTAAGTGGGCTGCCCTTCGGAATTGAGCGGGAATTCAAGCATTTCGCCTTGCATCACGTCCGAGAGGCCATGGACGCGGCAAATGCCGTCGGTCACCGAGACCACGGTGCCTTGGTTGCGCACATCGGTGCTGGCCACCAGCCCTTCGATGCGCGACTTGATCAGTTCAGAAATCTCTGCGGGGTTGAGCTGCATGACGCTATCCTTTTATGTGTGTGCGGGCGCAGGGGCGGCTTTCAGGCCGTCAACGCCACCTTCATTTGATCCAGACGGGCTCGGACGGAGAGGTCGAGCACTTCGTCTCCCACCGACACCCGCACCCCACCAATCAGTTCTGGCTGCAATTCAACCTTCAGCTGCAGCGGACGCCCAAATCGTTGCTCCAACGCCTGCCCCAACTCGGCCAAGGCAACGGCATCGAGCGGGTAAGCGCTGCGCACCAAGGCATCGGCTCGGCCGCGCTCTGCGTGGATGCGCTGGCGCAACTGCAGCGCCATTTCGGGCAACACAGCCAGACGGCCGTTGTCGATCACAGCGCGCAAAAAGTTTCGCCCCAGCTCTGGCAGCGGCTCTTTGAACAAGCCCACAATCAAGTCGAGCACCTGCTCGGCCGTGACTTTGGGGCTGGAGGCCCACTCCAGCAACAGCGGGTTGGCAGCCACTGCCGCCAAGTCGTCGAGCCACTGCGCGGCGCTCTCGGCCTGCTTTCCCGAGGCTTGGTACAGCGCTACGGAATAAGGGCGGGCAATGGTAGCGAGTTCGGCCATATTGTCCTCTAAGAGCGGATCAAAGCTCGGTCTTGAGGCGCGCCAGCAAATCGGCGTGCACCCCGGCATTGACTTCACGGCGCAGGATTTGCTCCGCGCCCTGCACCGCCAGCACAGCCACTTGTTCGCGCAACTGCTCACGCGCCCTCAAGATAAACTGCTCGGCCTCGGTTTCGGCTGAGACGCGAATTTTGACCGCCTCCTCCGTCGCTCGGGCCTTGGCCTCTTCGATGATCTGATGCGCCCGTCGTTCGGCATCGGCCAGCCGTGAGGCCGACTCGCTGCGCGACTTGCCCAGCTCTTCTTCGACGCGCCTGCTGGCCATGGTCAGTTCGATCTTTGCTTTTTCGGCAGCGGCCAAGCCCTCGCCGATTTTAAGCGCACGGTCATCAAGCACCTTGGCCAAAGGCGGCCAAACGTACTTCATTGTGAACCAGACCAAGATCGCAAAGACGATCGCCTGAGCAAACATGGTTGCATTGAGATTCATTGCAACGCCTTTCAGTGGTTTACTGGGTTGAATGCGCTTGCGCGCACCGCGTCTTATTCACTGCCGCCCTTCGGCCTGCGGCAGCACACCCACAAATGCCAAGCCGTTAGGCCAGCACGAATGGGTTGGCGAAAGCGAACAGCAAGGCCACGGCAACGCCGATAATAAAAGAAGCATCAATCATACCAGCCAAAACAAACATTTTCGTTTGCAACTCACCCGTCAACTCGGGCTGCCGTGCCACGGCCTCAAAAAATTTGCCGCCCATCAAGGCAATTCCAATTGATGCGCCGATTGCACCAACGCTGACAATCAAGCCACAAGCCAATGCGACGAGTCCAAGGGTGAGTTCCATGTTGATTCCTTTGTTTGAGAACGAGGTTGAGGAGAGGAGCGGAGAAAAAAGTACTTGCTATCCCTAAGGCTCAATGCGCCTCATGCGCCTGACCAAGGTAGATGATAGCCAACGTCATGAAAATGAATGCCTGCAAAGTGATGATCAAAATGTGGAAAATGGCCCAAGCAGATCCGGCAATCAAGTGCGCAATGAACAGTCCGCCGCCAAGCACTGTCAGCGCCGCGTGGCCGCCCAGCAGTGCTATCAGCATAAAGATCAGCTCACCGGCAAACATATTGCCAAACAATCGCATGCCGTGTGAAACGGTTTTGGCAATGTATTCGACTATTTGCATGGGGAAGTTAATCAGCGCCATCAGCACAGCAACGACAGGGTTTTTGCTGGTGCCAAATGGGGCCGAGACAAGTTCGTGCGCCCATCCACCCAAGCCCTTGATCTTGATATTGTAATACAAACACATGAGCAAAATCGCACATGCGATACCCAAGGTTGTTGAAATATCGGCCGTGGGCACAATACTGAAGTAATCAGGCATGCCAAAGAAAGCATGCAAGCCGTCGTCGGTATGGTCGTGCACAAATGGGATGCCGTAGGCCCAGATGAAGGGAAACAAATCAACCGGGATCAGATCCATGAAGTTCATCATGAAGACCCAACAAAACACCACCAGCCCCATGGGCGCGATGACTTTGCGGCTTTGCGGGTTGTGAATCAAGGCCTTGACTTGGTTGTCCACCATCTCAACCAGCAGCTCGAAAAAGGCTTGGAAACGCCCCGGTACACCAGCGGTGGCATGCTTGGCAACGCGTTGCAAGACCCAACACACCAAAGCACCGAGCAAAATGCTCACACCCACCAAGTCGATATTGACGACCGAAAAATCGACCAGCTCGGTCTGCTTGTCGCTGGTCAAGTGCCCCAAGTGGTGCACGATGTATTCACTTGGCGTTGGGCCAGGGATTTCTGTTGTCATGTTTGAATCGTTAGATCAAAAAGTTCGACTTTCTTACTGGGCAGACGGCTGATTTCTCAGCCAATGCGCCACCCAATACGCCTTCAGCACTAACACCAAACCCAGCAGCAAGCCGAGCCAGCTCAAATCAGGGATCAGGCGCGGCGCCAACACCAACATGGCGATGGCTAGCGCGAGCTTGACCCCCTCCCAAAAAAACATTCCGGCCAACAAAGCCGACCCCTGCCCCGGCTGGGCGGCGCGCTTGCGCGCACCGCGGCTGGCCGTCACGCCATACGCCATCAGCGCCGTGGGCAGCAGCACACACAGCCCGCCGTAAAACACCGACGCCACCCAAACCGGCTGCCCCAAAACAAAGGCCAGCGGCACCGTCAGCGCAGTCGCCAGCAACAACAACACCACCTGCCAGCGCACCACGCTCCAGACCGAAGTCTGCGGCTGGCGCGACCGCCACTCACGCGCCTGTTCGGCCGTGAGGGGCGTGAAACCCTCATCGTCTGGCGCTTCATCGGCCTGCAAACCGTTCGGGTTGCCACGCTGCTCGGCGCCCGCTTGCGTACCACGGAGCATTGTCACCACCTCGGATTACAGATCGATTACGCGCCGCCAGCCTGCCTGGGTGCCCATCGGCACCGTCTTCAGCCCAACGCCGCAGCGACAAAACTCGCGCATTATACGTAGAAACCCGCAGGCAACTAATCTTTTGCCCTCTTTTCATCCAAACGTCATGCTTTAGTCACGCGCCTATGGGCCTCACCAACTCCGACAGCGCGATAATAACCGCATGTCTGCTCCACCTGCCTCAGACTCGCTGATCACCTACCCGTGCCATTTCCCTCTTAAAGTCATGGGCTTACAGACCCCCAGTTTGGTCGAGGAGATGCTTGCCATCGCGCGCCGCTTCGACCCCGACTTTGACCCGGCCACGCTCGAGCAGCGCCCGAGCAAGGCCGGCAAGTACCTCGGCCTGACCCTGACTGTGCACGTGCACAGCCGCACGCAACTCGATGACCTGTACCGCGCCTTGAGTTCGCACCCCCTCGTTAAAGTCGTGCTCTGATGGCCGATTTGATCCTGCGCAACCTAGGCCCAGTGGACTATGCGCCCACGCTTGAAGCCATGCGCGCTTACACCCAGCAGCGCGGCTCTGAGAGCCCCGACGAAATCTGGTTCTGCCAGCACCCGCCCACCTACACCCAAGGCGTGGCAGGCAAGGCGGCGCACGTGCTGCAACCGGGCAGCATTGCGGTGCTGCAAACCGACCGCGGCGGCCAAGTCACCTACCACGGACCGGGCCAACTGGTAGCTTACCCGCTGCTCGATCTGCGCCGCGCCGGTCTGTACGTCAAGTCCTATGTCTATAGGCTCGAAGAAGCGCTGCTGCGCACGCTGGCGCAGTTGGGTGTCACCGGGCACCGCTTGGCTGGGGCCCCGGGCATCTACGTGCGGCTGGCCGACCCCTTCGATCACGCTGCCCTCACCGGGCCGCGCCCGGGCGCCGATCCGTTTGCTGGCTTGGGCAAAATCGCCGCGCTGGGCATCAAGGTGCACCGCCACTGCAGCTACCACGGGCTGGCGCTGAACGTGGCCATGGATCTGAAGCCCTTTGGCCGCATCAACCCCTGCGGTCATGCTGGGCTGCAAACGGTGGATTTGCAGTCCATCGGCGTGGCGGCTTCGCTATCCGAGGTGGAGCCGCTGCTGCTGCGCCACCTGTCGGATTTGCTGGGGCCTTGAGGCAAACCGCAACAGATTGCCTACTGCCCCTACTGCCTCTATAAGCACTCACACTCTCATGAACTCCGCCAATCCCGATACCGCCCCCGACGTGGGCGCGCCCACCCCCTACGACCCCAGCGCCAAGCAAAAAAACGCCGCCAAAACGGCGCGTATCCCGATCAAAATCGTGCCCGCCGAAGCGCTCAAAAAGCCCGACTGGATCCGCGTCAAGGCGGCCGCACCGGGCAGCCGCTTTCACGAGATCAAAGCCGTGCTGCGCAGCCAAAAACTGGTCACGGTGTGCGAGGAAGCCTCGTGCCCCAACATCGGCGAGTGCTTCGGCAAAGGCACGGCCACCTTCATGATCATGGGCGACAAGTGCACCCGGCGCTGCCCCTTTTGCGACGTCGGGCACGGGCGCCCAGACCCGCTCGACCCCGAGGAGCCGCAAAAGCTGGCGCGCACCATCGCCGCGCTCGGGCTCAAGTACGTGGTCATCACCAGCGTCGATCGCGACGACTTGCGCGACGGCGGCGCGGCCCATTTCGTGGCCTGCATCGAGCACACGCGCACCCTGTCGCCACAAACCCAGATCGAGGTGCTGGTGCCCGACTTTCGTGGCCGCGACGAGCGCGCGCTCGACATTTTGTGCGCCGCCCCACCCGACGTGATGAACCACAACCTGGAAACCGTGCCGCGCCTGTACAAAGAGGCGCGCCCGGGCAGCGACTACGCCTTCAGCTTGAACCTGCTCAAAAAATTCAAGGCGCGCCAGCCCCACATCCCGACCAAAAGCGGCCTGATGCTGGGCTTGGGCGAAAGCGACGACGAGATTCTGGCCGTGATGCACGACCTGCGCGCCCACGGCGTGAGCATGCTGACCATCGGCCAGTACCTCGCGCCCAGCAACCAGCACCTGCCGGTGCGCCGCTACGCGCACCCAGACACCTTCAAATGGTTCGAGCAACAGGCGCATGCCATGGGCTTTGACCACGCCGCCGTTGGGCCGATGGTGCGCAGCTCCTACCACGCCGACGCGCAGGCGCACGCGGCCGGGGTTTGATCGGCACTGCGATTTGGATCTCGCCAGCCGCCCCTCCCACCGGCCTTCCGACCGGCTTTAGCGGCGGGGTTGCTCCACCACGGTGATTTCGACCCGGCGGTTTTGCGACCGCCCCTGTGCGGTGTCGTTGCTGGCCACCGGCTGGCTCTCGCCGCGCCCCTCGGTGCGGATGCGGTCAACCGGCACGCCTTGGTTCACCAGATAGGCCTTGACCGCCTCGGCGCGGCGCAGCGACAGGCGCTGGTTGTGGGCCTCGCTGCCCATGCTGTCGGTGTGGCCGACGGCGATCACCACATCGAGGTTGATGGCCCGAATGCGCGCCACCACTTCATCGAGCCGCTGGCGGCCATCGGGGCGCAGCACGGCGCGGTCGAAGTCGAACAATGCGTCGGATGCAAAAGTGACCTGCTGCGACGCAGGGGCCGCTGGGGCGGGTGCCGCTGCAGGGGCGGCCGCTGGCGCAGCGGCGGCCGGGGCTGCGGGCGCAAGTTCTGGACGAGCCCGCACCGGCGCATCCGCCACCGCGCGCTCCTTGTCCACCACCAACAAGGCCGGCGCCTCGAACGGGCACAGCTCTTCGGGTGGCAAGGCACCGCGGTCTTGGCCCAGCTGCTCCAGCGTAGGCTGGTCGGGTCGGCTCACGCCCTGCGCTGTTGTCAACCGGCCCATCGCCGCCAGCGTGCGCGCTTGCGCCAAGAATTGGTTGTATTGCGCGTTGATGAAGGCGCGGCTGGCCTCGAAGTACTCGTTTTGCGAATCCAGCAAATCGAGCAGCGTGCGCTGGCCAATGTCGAACTGCTGCCGGTAGGCGTCGCGCGCCACCTCGGTCGAGAGGCGGTGCTGGTTCAGGAGGCCGAGCTGTTCGTTCAGGCGCTGCACGTCGTTGAAGGCGATGGTCAGCGTCTGGCGCACGTTGCGGCAAGCCAGCTCCTGCAAATGGCGCGCTTGGGCGCTTTGCTCCACCGCTTGGCGCTCACGCGCCTGATCGGCGCCGCCCCGGTACAGGTTGTAGTTCAGCACCACCTCGGCCACGGTGTCGCGCGTGCGGCCGGGCACATTGTTCAGGTCGCGGCCCCAGCTTTGGCGCAGACGAAAATCGACCCGCGGCCAGAAGGCGGACTGGCGCGCTTCGATCAGGCTGCGGCTCGAGCGCACGTTCTCGAACGCGGCGTTGATGGTCGGGCTGGCGGGCAAACCTTGGCTCAGTGCGTCGGTCATGGTCGCGGGCACGCCCGGCAGGCTCAGGCCTTCGCGCAACGGCGGCAAGGTGGCGGGCGCCAGCGTGCCCATGACGCGCTGGTAGCGCGCGCTCGCGTCGTGCAGGTTGCTGATCTCGGTCAGCAAGTTGGATTCGGCCAGCGCCAAGCGACCGGTCGACCGGTCGACTGGTCGGCATCGGCCCGCCGCCCGACGCCCGCGCCGACGCGCTCTTCGATTTGGCGCGCCAGGATGCGATGCTCGACGTAATTTAGCTTGGCCTCCTCGGTCAGCGCAGAAAACCGGGCCACATCGACGTAGGCGCGCGCCGCCTCCAGGGCCACGTTCTCCACCACCTCCAGCAACTCGTAGTACCGCACCAGCTCGGCGTATTCGAGCCGCTGCACCTCGTTGCGGGTGAAACCGCCGTCGAACAGCATCTGATTGAGGGTGAGCGAGCCGCCGTGGCGGGTATACCAGCCGGTGTTGATACCCGGCGCGCGGTTGCTTTCGCGTCCTATGCCATAGTTGACATCAACTTGCGGCCGAAACCCCGCCCTGCCCGCATCGCGCTCGGCCTGCGAAGCGGTGAAATTGTGCCAGCGCGCCTGCACCTCGGGGTTGTTGACGATGGCCTGGCGCACGGCCGCGATCATCGGGGCGGGCAAGGCTGCCGCCGTGGCTGGCGCAGTTGGCGCAACGGGCGCCGCTGGTGCGGCGGCAGGGGCCGGCCGTGGCGGCGTCACCTGCGCCTGCAAATATCCAACACAAAGCAAGGCGGCCAGCGCCACCGCTGTGAGCGAGTACGTTTTCATGATCTAACCTTTCATGGTTGCACCGGCCTTGCCAACGCACAAGACTTACTTGAACAAAGGTAGCCAGCCCGACTTGATCTATGCTAGGGGCGCATCTTAAAACAAATCTCGCCCGGCGTTCTCAGGTATTGCTTCGATCATTTTTCGACCTGAACAAAAAACCACACACTGCCCTCAAATCCCTCACCCACCCCCACGGCTCCCGCCTCACCCCATCGTGCCCATTTGGCTCATGCGCCCTGCGCGCACCCCAACATTGCCCCGCCAGCTTTTGCTGGCCTGCGGCAGTGCGTTGGCATTGGCTGGCTTGCTTTTCGGCCTGGCGGTTGGATCGAACTGGGGCTGGGCCAGACCCAATCTGGACCTCAAGCAGCGGCTGGCGCTGGAGCGCTTTGGCCCACAGGCGGCACAAACCGTGGTCGCGTGGCGCAGCATGATGGAAGACGCGCGCGCGCAGCCCATCGAGCGCCAGCTGCAACTGGTAAACACCTTTTTCAACCGACGCATTTTGTTCGCGCTCGACCCCACGGTCTGGAACTAGGCCGACTACTGGGCCACGCCGCTCGAATTCATGGGCCGCGGCGCAGGCGACTGCGAAGACTATTCGATCGCCAAATACGTCACCTTGCTGCTGCTGGGCGTGCCCAACGAGCAGATGCGCCTGATCTACGTGCGTGCGCGCACCACCGGCGCCCTGAGCGAGGCGCACATGGTGCTGGGCTTCTACGAAACTCCCAACGCCGAGCCACTGATACTGGACAATCTGATCACCAGCGTGCGCCCGGCTTCGAGTCGGCCCGACCTCACCCCCCTGTTCAGCTTCAACAGCGAAGGGTTGTGGGTGGCGGGCCAAACGCAGCAAGTTGCCAGCTCCACCGCACGGCTGTCGCGCTGGCGCGATGTGCTCGAGCGCATGTCCCAGGAGGGGTTGTGAAGCACCACCCGCTCCCGTTTTCATCCCAAGGGGAACCGCTATGTCATTGGTAAAGCAACTCTGGCTGGCCATCGTGGTCGTGATGGCGATCGCTTTTGGCGGTAGCCTGATCGTCAACGTGCTGTCGGCGCGCGCCTACCTGCAGCAGCAGCTGCAGATCAAAAACATCGACAACGCCACCTCGCTGGCGCTGGCCCTGACGCAGCTCGACAAAGAGCCGATGACCGTGGAGCTGCTGGTTTCGGCGCAGTTCGATGCCGGCCATTACCGCTTCATCCGCATCGTCGCCCCCACCGGCGAAACCTTGGTGGAGCGCGTGTTTGAGGGCGAAGTGGTGGGGGCGCCACGCTGGTTTACGCAACTGATTCCGCTCGAGGCCGAACCGGGCCGGGCCCAGGTGCAAGACGGCTGGCGCCAGTTTGGCACCGTGGTGCTGGCCAGCAACGAGCAGTTCGCCTACAAAAACCTGTGGCAAGGCACGCTCGACTTGTTGCTCTGGTTTGTGCTGGGCGCCTTCTTCACTGGCCTGCTGGGCAGCTACGCGCTGCGCGTCATCACGCGGCCGCTGGGCGCTGTGGTGCAGCAGGCACAAGCCATTTCGGAACGGCGCTTCCTCACCGTGCCCGAGCCACGCACGCCGGAGCTGCGCGCCGTCAGCCGCGCCATGAACGACATGGCGGGCCGCATACAACTCATGTTTGCCGACGAATCGAACCGCTTGGACGAACTGCACAAGCGCGTCAACTTCGACCCCGTCACCGGACTGGCCAAC
>Ga0209615_100045_pt1 | contig 13169 bp, 14 predicted proteins | sample 4B3metaG_FD_184151 | JGI IMG/M metagenome (GOLD analysis project Ga0209615, IMG submission 184151) | Freshwater bacterial and archeal communities from Indian Creek, Illinois, USA to study Microbial Dark Matter (Phase II) - 4B3 metaG... | ecosystem: Environmental > Aquatic > Freshwater >... | reverse complement strand
AGGGGTTCGGACATTCGTATAGATTAGCGAGAGATTATAAGTGAGAACCAACCCAAGTCATCATCGGGTATAAGTATGACAGCCCACTTGAAATCGCAAATAAAATGTCCGCTATCTATAAATGGGTGGAATCGTTTTCGTCATCAGTCTCCTGCTCTGGGCGGGGATAACCTTTACGACCATTATCATCGCATTTGATACTTTTTTATTTCATTAACAAGTCATCTATTGAAGATGAGTTGTTATCATTTAAGCCAACTTGGTGGCTTGTATTGTATAATTAGTAGTATTATTACTTGATACCACGACAGGATTCGCACCAGTAACATTAGCAAACACATTTAAATAAAGAGTTTTAGGTTCTAACAGTGTCAAACAAACATTATAAACATCAAATGTGTTAATCAACGTCCCAACCGTTGTGGTATTTGTCCCGTTAAAAAAAGTTTTAGACCAATACAACGGATATATAATGGGTGTGGTAGGCGAACTGGCTAAGTAAAAGTCCATTGCTGTAATAACAGACGCAGTAGTATATGAAAGACCGAGGGCTATATTAACAGACCACACCCCAGGCGATAGAGTAATCTGATTTACATTGTAATACAACCCTAATGGTATTGAGATTTGAATAGGAGTCGCAACTGATATAACTTGACCTACATTCCCAGAGTTCGCCTGAGGATTACTTAAAGCACTTCTATAAGACATTTCTATACACTAACTAAATATTTTAGTTTTTAAGCAATCCTGGTCGCCCTAATGGTTGGTAGTAGGTTAGCACCGAAACCTGCGTTGCTATAAGTCATCGTTCCGCCAGTATAATTGATACCAGAAATAAAATAGGAATATATAGTTGGTGTAGTTACTGTCAGCATTAAACTATCAAAAATTTGTAACCCAACAGACGTAGTGGATGTTGTTTTCGCAGGAAATGCGGTTTTTGTAAAGACTAAAAATGGAGAGAGATTCCCATTTACTCAGAGGGGTAGGTCAGCTAACTTGTTGGCTAAAATGTATTGACTGCCGTAAAAGGCATTAGGTTTCGCTATTGAGATACCCGTCCCAGTATATTGAACCGATGCTTTCATTATAAGCGTAATATTTGTTTCCTGTATTACAACTACTCCATTACTATAACAATTATACGAGGAAGACGAAGCAACCCCAGATGTTGAAAATAATGTCTCACTCCAATAAACCTCCGAGCTGGAATCCGCTAAGGCAAATAATAAACCATTCCCAGTGATATTCGCACCGTTTAAATTCGCAATACCCGACATACGAACGTTCCATATACCTCTTGTAAGAGCAATGGTGGCTATTTGTGACAGAGGCGCCCCTGATGTTAATGGGACACTCGCAGTCTGAATGCTACCCGGAGCAACATCCCCTACCGGAAAGCTAACCCCATTAACTGTCGTCGCATTCAAATTAGTTACATTAATAATGTTTAAAAAATCTGCGCTGTTTCCAACAGTAAGCACCTGGCTTAAAGTTGGAACAGGAACAACGGGAGGATAGGCCGACCCATTAATAGTCGTCACATTCAACTTATTAAGCGTTAGATTTCCGTCAATGACAGACTTGACCGACATTATATATACTAACTAAATATTTTAGTTTTTAAGCCAACTTGGTGGCCGTGATAAATCCAGTGCTATTAAATGGAATTGATACTGTTACTGTCCCCGCCGTAAAACCACACTGGACTGCCATTGTAAGAGTAGTTGTCCCACTTAACACTACCACACAACTCGTAGCACCACCAGAAGTTCCGTTACTTGCCCCCGTATAAGTAAATGGAGAAGCAAATATATAACCCTCAAATATAAACCCCGTATAACTCAATCTAACAATCCCATATTCAATAGCAGTGGAAGGAGCAAAATTAACGGTTTGTGCTAATACAATGTGCCATACTCCTGCCCCAAGAGTAATTGTATCAATCGTGACAATAGCATTATTAGTAAGAGGAATTGGTGTAATAAAACTTGTCCCACCAGCAGTTTTAATCGTGCCAACACTTCCAGAGTTCGTCTGAGGATTACTTAAAGCACTTCTATAAGACATTATATATACTAACTAAATATTTTAGTTTTAAGCCAACTTGGTGGCAACCAGATACTGTGTGCTGGTCGTAGAAGGATTGTCTATTGAGACTGTTCCCGCTGAAAAGGTCGCAATCGCAGATAGGGTTACCACCGCAGGAGCGGACAAACTAATTATCACCGAGTGAGATGATGCTAAATTTGCCGTAAGAGTAGAAGTCTGCTCTACCACAGAGGTTATAAAATAAACAGTAGCCCCAGTAGCAAGACTAAAATTAAGAGTGGATGCCGTAGCACCCGCCAAAACAGCCAATGCCGATACCTGAACCGACCACACACCTTCACTAAGATTAACTGAATCTATTGGCGCACTAACAGTTGTCGTAAGAGAAATAGCAGTAGCAGGGTTCGCACCCGTTACAACAGTTCCAACACTTCCAGAGGCAGTCAAAGGATTGCTTAAAACGCTTCTATAAGACATTATATACTACCTAAATATAATAATTTCCGGCCGACCTCAATTAATCATCCGTCTTTGGATTCAAGGTATAAGCCTCACTCTCTGAAATGACACACATTGGATAAGACTTTATAAGGGTCACCCAACGACCGTCCATACTCTTTAACTTCTTAATCTGGTGCTTTGATAACCCAAAATAAGAGTCTAAAAGATACTTCAAGGTCCTTCCGCCTAAACCAGAGGGGAAGATAGTCACCGAATGGGCTTCCGACAAAATCAACTTTGTATCATTACCATTACAAGCAGTGTGCGACGAGACGCAAATGGAAGTATTGTGATGCCGTCCAGTCGTCAAGATACTGTTCTGAATACCCAATACCTTCTTACGCAAGTTCTTATCCGCAATCGCCTCACAATCATCAAAGATTACCAGCGAGTCCTTAAACATATCCGCGGGAATCTCGTCCGCTTTGAACTGGGCTTCATTAATCTTGATTTTCTTTAACCCCTTAATCTTATCAATTGAACCCGCATCATCCATCAAGGGACTGAATAAATAGATTTCTCTCTTGGGATACAACTTCTTATACTGCTCTGCGAAATTCTTAATGTAATACGATTTTCCACTGCCTGATGCTCCCGTCGTATAAACAATCGTTCGCTCAATTGCCACGTTGGGTAGTTGCTGAATGGACTCCCCTGACTGACATTTGTAGTTCTCAAAGGTCGTATGGGTTTTCGTTTTGTCGTGTTCTACAAACAAAACCTTGTTAGGCTTCTTCTTGTCTGAACTGATAACTAATGCGATGGGTTGCCCGATATTCTCAAAATTCATACTATAACATTAGAGGATATTTTATATTTCTAAATATAATCTAAAATGCGAAACACAACTTCACCTAAAATAGGGCTGGAATCTTTCATTCGCTTCCAGAAAGGCTCTGGTGTCCTTGACAATACGTCTCTGTAAATAGACGGTAATCTCGTGAATGCGACCAATCTGTTTGGCTTGGGACAGTCCCTTAATCTCTTCAATCTCCTCAATCGCCTTGTCTCTCAACCTCTCTTCTCTCACCTTCAATAACTGCTTTTGTATCAAGCCAAGATTCTTGGTTATCCGACCAGCAGATACAGGTTTAAAAGTGTTCTCCAAAACCGTCTTTACGATTTCCAATTCATTCTTGATACTATTGATTAATCCCGTTTGAGAATTGAAAAACTTTACCAGTTGCTTATCCTCACGTCCGTCTCGCAACCGAATGAAAGCAAAGACGCGTTTGAATGCCTTGAATAAGTTTCCTTCCTGGTAGAAATCTAAAATGTCCTCTTTGATACTATATAATATCTCGTCCTTTGTCAGCCGACAATAAGAGGAAAATCCATTCAATTGGAAATAATAATTTTCACTATATTCGGTGGCATCATCATCAATGAAAGCAATAATATCCATCTTAATCGTAGATTTTTGAAGAATACATTTTTGGAAGGTATATTTCTTCTTCCCAATCATCTGGTAACCGTCTGCTATCGTCTTCTTATCCCAACGGATAGGTTCGCGCTCGTGTTCGCCACATTTAAAATCTATAATGAAAATATCAGGATGCGCGAGAGCCAGTTTATACTTCTCTCTAAATAATTCTAAAATCTTGTCTGGATAATCCTTCACTTTGGCTTTATTGAAAAATTCTTGTAAATCAAAGTCAGACGAGTAAAGCAAATGGGGAACGGTCGCTGAACCAATTATCTTATAGCGTCCAGTAATCGTTAGCAACTTGAAAATATCCTCATCTTTTAATTTTCCCATTCTTTATACTAAGCAGGGAAAAGATTTTCCCTCACACTCCCTTTTCTTTATTGAGGAGGGGGTCGGGGAACACTGTTCCCTGATTTACACGTATTGACTTTCCATCATTCCATTGGCAATAGAATACCCATCGTCGGTATCATTGACTCCCGCAATCTTGGCAGGAACAATAATTGGATTATAACTCCGAATGAGATTCGCCAATACAGTAAATTGACTTCCAATTACCTTGTCTGAAATGAGACCCACGACCTTGACAAGTTCCGCCTTGTCGCGACCCGATTCATTTAGTTCATTTAAGACACGGAAATTCAATTCCTGGAATAAATCTATAATCTCACTCATCAACATTCTCAATGTATCCACTTGGTTCTGAGTCAAATACCCAAACAGCGGAGTAATCTGTTTCACCAGATTATTAAATGAGGGTGCTGTCTGTAAGATACGACTCAATACACTTCTAAACTGACCGATAGTAGAGACCACCTTTTGAGCCGTAGTAATATTATTTCCACGGAAGGACGAGCCAATACTTGAATCGTCGCTATACTCGTCGTAAGGGTCTCCATTTCCCATTCGTCTGGCGAACTGACTGTTCCTGTCAAAAAACGAAGAGTCATCTGAAAACCCATCTACTGGCACGGACTCTGCTTGACTATACGAAATATTGGAGGGGACGGTGTAGTCATCGCGCATCTCACCAATATCGGCAGAGTGATTACCGACTTGAAATAAATAGGTCTGTGCTTCCTGGAACAGCGCGAAAATAAGGAACAAGGTCTTTTCTAAACTATCAAAAAGGGCTTCGGCTTCTGGATTTTTGGCAGTAAAATTGACTGGGGCTACATTCGCATACTTCTTTTTCAGTCTCTTATTGACTTGCTCTTTGATGCGATTGTCGTAATTCAACGTTCTATTCTGGTAGTGAGGCAACATCTATATATAGTCCAACGAAAATAAATTTCTCTGACTATACTATAATGAAAAAAAAGATGCTTAAAGGTGGTTCAATGAAACCAACTGATATTCAAGGCTTACTTGCCAAATCATACGAAAAGGAACTATCCGATTTTGGAGATTTCCAGGTGGATAAATCTCTTTCAGGTGGGAAAGCCCAGGTCTATTATAATCCCAAGACAGGACAAGCCGTTGTCGTCCATCGTGGTTCAGACGGGTCAAAGGACTGGCTTGTCAATGACACTGGACTGCTGGTCGGATATAGAGGCAAGAGGTTTAGACACGCCCAAGAAATTCAAGACAAGGCAGAGAAGAAATACGGGGCTTCCAACGTGACTACATTAGGTCACTCTCTTGGAGCGAAAATTGCCGAAGAAGTAGGACAAAAAAGTAAGGAAGTTATCACCCTCAATAAACCCACCGTAGATACGAAAAAGGTTTCGGATAAGCAGTATGATATTCGGACGGGCAGTGATGTGGTCTCCGGCTTCTCTGGTATCGCTTCCAGTAACAACAAGACGACCATCCCGAGCGGATACCGAGATTTCGTTTCAGAACATTCCACCGATGTGCTTTCAAGACTGCCCGATGAACCGATTGGACGGGGTGGTGGGAAAGGAAGACGAGGTATCCAGCCATCTGACTCTTTCAAGCGAATGGTAGGGCAAGGGCGAATGAGAGGTGGGGCGGATGATGAAGAAGAATACGACGACTTGGATGTTGAAGACCCTATCGCAGTTCAAACGTATCTGGTAGATAATGTATTGCCAGACTTTGTCAATAGATACAATGAGATTGTCGCATTACCTCAAACATCATTATACACGACTCGGGAAATGATTTACGACTTGTTGGAGGAAATACAAACATTAATACTACACTACGGCACGTCTCTGTGGGCGAGACCTCTATTAAACGAAATAGATGACACCCTACTATTCGTTCAAAATGCGATAGCAGTGAGTGAGGCACAGGATGACGGAGAGACTGACACCGAAGGAAACGTGGGAGGACGCAGAGCGGTAACACCCCAACCCAGGGTATTTTCAACCTACACCGCCGAAGAGATACAAGCGATGGAACTTGCCAGACAAGCCAGAGAAATCCAAAGAGCCGAAGAGGCCAGAATGCGAGAGCAGTTAGCCCAAGCCTTTCCACGCCACGGACTCCTTGCTATTCAGAATCCAGACGAAATGGAGCGACGAGCAATACGTCCCAGAAATATCGGCGCACCCAGAGGGGGTAAGACGCCGATACGACCTCCATCTCCTCCTGATAACCGCGCAACCACAACCCAAGCAGAACGACAAGCGGAAGCAGAACGATTGAGAGCAATCCACAACTTTCTACTGGGGGAAATAAATCGTATCAAAGACTATACCTACAATCAGATAATACTATTGCCAAACGTGACCGTCCAATTCAAAATGGATAAACTATTTGAATTGTCATCATATATAGATAGACTGATAGACGAATACGGAATGGCTGAAATGTTTAATGATGTAGTGGCAGGTATAGATGAACTCCTCTTAATTTATCAGACGGGACGTTCGCCGTCGCCAGAAGGAATGGAAGGAGGAGGGAATTTTTTTAGTAGGCGGAATGCGGTTGTTCCATTTAATGACGATGAAGAGACCAAAGAAGACCCTGGACTTGAAGAGCAAATAGACGAACAAGAACTGGCTGACTTGGAAGCCTGGTTAGCAACGTTAGAACCAGGGGCGCTAAATGCCTTTTGGCAAATGATGGCGGAAGAATTCCCAGATTTAGATTTTGAAGTCGTCGTGGGCGGAAGAAAGACCCGAGAGCAAATGACCCCTGCTACCCTTGCGAGACTCCAATCACGTCTTGCGACCCAAGCCCCATTAGAACCGATACGATTTGACTTGGAGACCGAGGAACTATTCGTCGCCCAACTGCCACCCTATCTGATTGGAAAGACTGTGCGCGAACAACAACAATTTATAGCGGATATGATTGAAAGATATTACGAAGAACAACAGAAAATAATGGACGAGATGGAAGACGATGGAGCATTTGACAACAACAACGAAGAATACGAAGACGGAGACGACGGCTACAACCCCTTTGGTTCAATCGGCGGTAGCAGAACGAACAATCCTATTGACAGAATGTATCAGCAATTCAGGAATACATACAACAGCACTATTCTCAGGACACCAGATTTATATGACCGAAGAAACCGTCTTGATAGACTAATAGAAAGAATTAGCCGATACGTTGAAAATCTAAGCCCCGACGATGCTCGTCCATTTAATCAATTATTAGAATATTATAATGAGGAATATCAAGATGTATTGTCAGAAATAGAAGCACAAGAAGAAGAGGGGGAAGGAAACAAAGAAAATATACGACCTTCAAACATACAACAGCAGAGACCACCATCTGGCGCTGGAAGGGTAGATTGTTATAGCCAACGTCACGAATGTGGCTGTGACTCTTACCGCGATTTCAATTCCCTCCACGCGATGTAGTTTTCGGCTTTAAGTCCTTTTTTATAATATAAAAAAAACAACTTAAAGTAACCATACTTATACCGCATCACTACCCGGTCTTGATATACTGGTTCTGGGCGGTGCTACTGGATGTCCCCATTGCGGTGGTATCCTCGGTCAAGGTCTCCAAGGTATCTTTATATTTGTCCGTCAAGAATATCTTTCGGAGCATTGACGAGCCAATCTTCTTATCAAAGATGCGGTGGAGGATACGAGTCATATCGTTGTTGTTTGCGTAAGGTCGCCCTTCAAAGTCAGTCAGTAACGGGAAACCTACTTTCAGTTCCTTCTTCAAGGGATGATATTTCAAATACAAATCAATAATCTTTCTCAGGTCAGGATTAATCTCCACCTCCTGAATCTTATACGTGCCTTTGGTCTTGTAATTGGAAAATAGAAACTTGTTCTGCTCTAAATCCAAGACATTCATCTTCTCTAAAAGAGCGGGTTGGTTCTTCTTCAAGACAATCATCTTCTGATAATCGGCATTCCGTCTCGGCGCTTGAAGAGTGTAGAGACCCAATACGAGACAGTCAAACAGTTTAGACCACTCCTCTGCCGTAATCTTTTTCTTCTTTCCAATTTCACCAATAATCGGACAGAGCGAATCAAACTTGGTCTTGACATCGTCTTGACTAATCCAATTCTCAGTCTCCTTTTCCGTCTTGACAACATTCTCTTTCAACGACTTGTTTAACTCTTCTAAATAAGGATAGTAAGCCAGATACATCTTCTTGGATTTCTTGTCATCAATACACTTTAAGAGAGAAACAATAGAAATGACGTAAGACCTGACAGTGTTTGGTTTATACTTGGCAGACAAAGCCTCCATTACCACCTTCTCGTCCGCCAAGAATTTCAAATCCTTAATCGGCTGACCCCCATTCAGCCTTGTCAAGTTCTTCATATACAAGTTCTTACTACTCTCGGTAATATTCTTCTTGGTAAAAATGTCGTCCAGATTCATTATATATCTAACATTAGATTATATTTCCTAAACTTTAATCCCAATTTTTTATATTTGTATAGAATATAACAAATGTCCTTATCCAGATATTATCTCGCCCAAAGGTTATCCTTTCTTCAAAATGAAGCCAACTCTATTATAGCGGGGACTACCCCCGTCGGCACAGACTCTAATTTAGCAACTGTTCTCACAAACGGAAACAGCGCTGGGACTCAAAACATTGATTTAAGTAATAACGACATCTTACAAGTAGATAATATCAATCTTACGACCATCAATGGACTACCATTCACACCAAGCACAGGGCTTACTGCCTACACGCCTATAATAGAATCTTCTGGTGGAGCAGGAGCGCCTACATACGCTCTGAATATCGGTCAATATACCCAAATAGGGAAAATAGTTTATTTCCAAATGGCGATGACTCTCTCTGGATTAGGGACGCTCCCCGCAGGAACGATTCAAATACCGCTACCCATCGGACAGAACGACGGCGCATCCGCTTCATTTACTACCACCCTTTGGACTGGAATTAACGCGGTTACCCTACCCTCGTGGAATTCTTCCGAGGGGTCGTGCGCGGTGGGAGCTAACTTTTTAACATTGTCATACAGACCTGCCGTTGGAAGCGCCACATACTCCCAACTTTCAGTATCAACGATAACCTCAACTTTTGCTTTTAGAATGAACGGTCAATATATACGTGCTTAAATGCCAACTATCCTTTTTTTAATATTTGTATAGAATATATAAAATGTCACTATCCGCATATTATCTCGCACAAAGAATATCCTATCTCCAATCTGAACTAAATGCTATTATAGACGGGACTGGGGGTAGTGGTATTCCTACCACCTCTAATTTAGCAACAGTGCTTACAAATGGAAATAGTGCGGGGACTCAAAACATTGATTTAAGCAATAACGACATCTTACAAGTAGATAATATCAACCTTACGACCATTAATGGGTTTCCTTACCCCCCAAGTTCGGGGATGACTTCGTATCTTCCTATCCTGATTACAAGTGGTGGGGGTGAGGCTACTTACGCAAGTCGTTCGGGCGTCGTTTCCAGAATAGGAAATGTCGTTTGTTTTCAAATGGAAATAACCATTTCTGGATTAGGAACTCTTAACCCAGCTCTTAGTCTTGTTATACAATTACCCCCAGGATTACCAAATAATTCAACTTTACAGGTACTTTTTCAAACTGGGGTGACGAATAATGTTATTGGTGGTTTCGCGATTCTTGACGCAATTGCTGGGCCAGGTTCAGGTGTAATGACCCTAAACAGAAAAACCACGTCTGGTGCGGGATACTCTGCCGTACTGGCAGGTCAAATTTCCTCCAATTTTTCTATATCATTGTCTGGGGTATATATGACGCAATAAACAATTCCCCTCTTTTTTAATATTTGTATATAATATATAAAATGTCGCTATCCACTTATTACATCGCTCAACAAATTAACCATCTCCAATCGTCTATAAATTCCATTATAGACGGGACGGCAGGGAGTCTCCCCACCAACTCTAATTTAGCAACTGTGCTTACAAATGGAAATAGCGCGGGAACTCAAAACATTGATGTAAGCAATAACGACATCTTACAAGTAGATAATATCAACCTTACGACCATTAATAGCCTATTCTACCCGACTGGGCTAAGCGTATCATTCGTTCCAGAGGTGGTTTCTTCTAACGGGGGTGCTGGTGTGCCTACATACGGGGCCAGACAAGGATTATTTACCCGAATCGGGAAAATAGTGTTTATTCAAGTGGTATTATTCGTTACCTCTCTTACGGCAGTTACGCCAGGCGAATATAGAATCCCATTACCTGCGGGGTTGAATGTAGATGGTACCATACAAGGGACACTCGTGTGTCGGGCGGGTGGATTAACCCAGATAGGGTTTGTTGGTGTCGCTGCTACAAATTTTATATCATTTAGATACAGGGTAACCGACACTTCAACGTCTTTTAACGTTTTACAAACCACCGCGGGGGCTGTTTCTATTACAAATATTACTGGGTTCTTTTTCGTCACTTAATAAAAATATACTGTTACTATAAATGGTAACCGAAGTATTCTTATCGCTCATTGTCACCACCTCGGTCGGGTGCTTCCTATCTCTCGCCCGAATGTGTTACAAGTCAAAGTGTAAGAGTTTCAAACTGTGTGGTCTGGTGATAGAGCGAGACGTTGCCGAAGAAAGAAAGGAACACGAGTTTGACCGTATCCATCCTCCCCAGCAAATGGAATCCCGAAACAACTTGGATGACTTTGTTTAGAATAGTGTATAGATGTATAGTGTATAGTGTTTTAAATTAGATACGCATTTTACCAACCCTCTTTATTTTCTTTTTCTGAAAAAAATAAAAACAACCCTCTGAAAATTATAGAACTAACTCAGACCACTATACACTATACACTCTATACACACTACTGAATCCAGTGCGTCACCAGTTGGTCGCGGGTGAGTCCAAGTTCTTTACAATAGTGATTCACAAATTCCTCAAACTCGTCAATGTCGTAGCCAAAGTTCAAGACCATATTCAAGAACAAGATACACCAGCGCCCACACGTTCCAGTGCCGTCCTTCAAACTCTGAAACCGATTCTTAGACCAGACCACTTCCCTGTCCTTGACTGCCTTCAACAAGGTGGTTAAATAGGTGTCGTCTTGACCCAGCATCTTACGCCAGAATGATTTAATGTGTCTCATCTGTCCGTCGGGCTTGTTACTGTAAGAATCAAAATAGATAATCTGTTTCTCGGTGCGACACAGTGCCGTCCAGTGTCCGACATTATAACGGTTCTCTACCAAGATGATTTTGAATGACCCATCTTCGGGCAACAGTTCGTAAATGTCCTTGACGTCTGCCAGTTCATTGTATTTGATAATGGGCTTAGGGTCTTTACTGTTGGGGAAATATCTTGCCAAGTCGCTATCTGATAAGTATTCCTTTGCTCTCTTGTCTAACTCTCTTTTTCCTCCTGCTGAAATCATTTTATATACCAGGAGATTTTATTTCTTCTAAATAATCTATTTAGTGAATGATTAGTTAGATTTTTACAAATTATTATATTTAGGGAATATATATAATAATGCCCCACTATCAAGGAGACTACCTTTTCGGAACAAAGAACCAATTGAATATATTTCCCATCCTGAAACAGCACTTCGGAGACGACTTGCTAATGACTCCCGAACAGTATGCTAAATATGACTTCTATACTGGGTCAGCATACTTTGAATTGAAGACGCGAAAGAATCGCAAGGCGCAATACCCGACAACCCTATTGACGTGTAATAAGATTCTGGACTGCGACAAAGACCAATACTTCATCTTCCACTTCACCGACGAACTCTGCTACATTAAATACGAGAAGACACTCTTTGACACCTTTCAGCGTAAGCCATATTCGCGAATCAATCTGGAATCGGATATGAAAGATTATCTCTTCATTCCCATTACCGAATTGAAATCTATTGAATGGAAGAAACCAGATGCCTACAAGAGCATTCATTCGTCGTCTATATGCCGAGATTTTCCCACGTAGAAATCTAAATATGATATAAAATGTATTTTTATATTTTTACATCACATTCACAAGGAGAAATTTATAAATTTCTCCTATTAATAATCTAAATTCATATTTTATATCATTATTTAGATTATTACACGTAAAAATCCAGATTATTTGACGCTTATATACCTTATAAGCATACCAACCATCAAAATATACCGCACCGATTTAGAAATAAATAATCTCAATCAAATGTATAATGAACCAAATCAATACCCGTCAAGTTAGTAAAGTTCCCACCGACCCCGACAATGTGTATTTAGATTTAATAGTCACAAATCTAAAATCATCCACCACGCCTCCTGTTGCCATTAACTTTAACGAGAATAGAAACTCGCCCGTTATAAGCAACACTGGGAATTATAATTTAAGCATTGTTCGGTTTTCATTGGAGACCCAAACCCTTCCCGTATTTATTCCCGTTATTCAACCAAATCAAGGCGACCGAAACCTTACCATATATAGTGTTACCTTAAAAGTAACTTCGCCTACATCAGGCACAACCTATACCAAGCAAACATTCGTTGAATGGATACCTCAGAATTCTACGGCAATTCTTCCATCCCCTCCCTCCGCAAATCCAGGCGGGTTACAGAGTGACACGGGCGATTATTATTTTTGCCATTCATTCACGTGGTGGTGTAATTTGATTCTGGTTACAATGGCAAGATGCTTTAATGATTTAAGAACGCTCGTGAATGCGGGGGGTGATGATGAAGATTTGTTGTGTGGAGTTACCCCTCCTCTTATTCAATTCAATCCCGATAACCAGACTTGCTCCTTGTCGCTTCCCGCCACCTTTTTCAATACATACGACCAGGC
>Ga0209615_100043_pt1 | contig 13438 bp, 17 predicted proteins | sample 4B3metaG_FD_184151 | JGI IMG/M metagenome (GOLD analysis project Ga0209615, IMG submission 184151) | Freshwater bacterial and archeal communities from Indian Creek, Illinois, USA to study Microbial Dark Matter (Phase II) - 4B3 metaG... | ecosystem: Environmental > Aquatic > Freshwater >... | reverse complement strand
CCCTTGACAAGTTCATGCCTGAGCGTGGGCCGGTAAGGCTCCCGTCAACGCCTTCCCTTGAAGAGTTCATGCCTGAGCGCGGTCCGGTAAAGCTTCCCTCAACACCTTCCCTCGACGAGTTTATGCCTGAACGGGGTCCGGTACGGCTCCCGTCAACGCCTTCCCTTGATGAGTTCATGCCTGAACGGGGTCCGGCCAACCTCCCGTCAACGCCTTCCCTTGATGAGTTCATGCCTGAAGGAAGATACGCCGGTGGCGGCAAGGCCGTCAGCAAGGCCCTGAAGGCCGTCTCCGAGATGTTCAACAGCCCCGGCATGACCCAGTGGCGCGAGGGCAGCAAGATACCCTCCAGCAGCGTCGAGGACCGCTACTTCACGGGCACGTCGAAGGACAAGGACTTCGCAAACTTCAATGTCGGTCGTCACGGTTCATGGTTTACCAAAGACCCAACCGAGGCTTCCGCTTACGCCCTTGACAACGATAGTCGGAACCTTCGGTACAATCCCGACACCCGCCGGTATGATGAAGTAAATAGCGCTTCGCGCGTAATTCCCACGTTTCTCCGCTCCGAAAATCCGTTTACCGGCCCGCGCCCGCAAGAAATTCATTCTGCTGAAAACTACAAGAAGGCCCAATCCGACTGGTTCGACCAGCTTCGCGCGCAGGGACACGACGCTTGGATACCGGATGAGTTAAAGGGTGATCTCGCCGTCATCCTTAAAGATCCGTCGCAAATAAAATCGGCCATCAGCAACACTGGCGATTTTGATCGAGCCAGCCCGCGCGTTGACCGTGCTGAGGGCGGTGAAGTTGGTTCTGACGAAGATATTCGCCAATACGAAAGGGTTATGGCCGAAATTGCCGAACAACCCGAAGACATTCGCTCAATGACGCACGGCCCAAGCATTCCCATGCGTCCGGTTGAGATCGAGGGTGGTCTTGTTGGCAAGCGTCAATTAGGGTCGGCCCCATATAATGTTGCCGGTCCATTGTCTACGTCAGCCCAGTTGGCTTACGACATGAAGAGTTTGCCGTTTTATTTCACCCCGGCCGCACCCTTTGCGGCTGCTTCTGACACTGCCGAAATGGCTATCAACATGGCCAAGTCCATCAAAAAGGGCGACTACCTTGGTGCAGGCATTGAAGGAGTACTTGGTGTAGCGCCGGGAGCAATAGCTTTCCGCAAACCAATTGCAAACGCTGGGCGACAGGCCGTTGATTATGCGAGGAGCTTAGGTCGCCGATACGCAGAAGGCGGCTCCGTAGAGCAAGAACAGCCCGGCCTCGTTGACCGCGCCATGGGCTTCCTGTCTCAGTTCAACCCGGTGGGCAGCGCCGAGGCGAGCCCTGCGTCGGCGATTGCCAAGCGGGTTATGCGCGGTTCTGATCTGATTGCCAAAGACCCGAGAGCCGCCGTTTCTCAATTATCTGAGCGAGACCCGTTAGGTAATGTGGATTTTGGCCAAGCAATCAATAATTCCAAATACACTTTTTCGAAAAAAGGCGATCTTCAGCCGTGGAGAGAATTTGATGCTCAACAGGCTGTTAAAGAAAAAGCTATCATTGCTGGTATTCTTGGCGACAGGTCTGCCGCCGGATCACTTGTTCATGACATCAACGGCGTAAAATTGACTGATCCGGTTAATCGGTTTGGCGGTGGTGAGTTTCAAAGATCTACTGAGGGACCAGAAGTTTGGGCTTCTCGCCCCACCGCTGTTAATAATATGTATACCCGTATCAACAAAGGGATGAACGAATTAGGCGCTTCCTCAGATAACCCGGTTCTTGCGGCTCAGGTTCTAATGGGGACACCTGCTATTGATAGCACGCAAATGATGGCCAAAGCTATTTTGCGCCAGATCGAACCGACACGCGGCCAAATTAACCCCGAAACCGCAAAAGCGTTTGATGTGGCAATTAGGAAAAAATTTCCCGGTTGGCCGGGAATACTTAACCCTGAAGAAGCAGAGCAATTCTTAAAAACCAACGAAGTTGGCAAAAGAACATCAACTATTTTACAGCAACTTGACCAAATGAAAGCGCAAGAAGGAGGGTTGCCTAATCTTGGTTCAGCGCGCTTTGCCATGATGGAGCCCCGCCTTGTATCTGCCGATCAGGGATCGACAGGGTTTGCTATTTCTCGATTGGACCCGAGAGGGGTAACTAATGCGGCGGCGCACGACACATACCCGACGGGCATGTTGGGGCCGTCGCAGAGCGCCGCTGATTATATGGGTGGAACGCGGTATCAAATACCCCTCAACGTCATGTTCCCTGATTGGTGGAAAACCGTAAAACCGACATATGTTGAAAAGAAAAGCGGTTTAATCAAAGCGGCGAGCCCGACAAACATACAACAGTCTGTTATGACGCAAGTTCCTTTACAGCGTGCAACGCAGGAATGGTATGATAACCTTATGAAATATACTGAACAAAATCCCAAAAAATGGGGTTATCGTCTTGGGGGCGTAGTAAAAAAACAAAAAATTAAAAAATCTGCTAAGATCAAATAAGCCGTAGTGGCAACCGGGACGCCGGATACTCCATGGAGAACGCATAATGTACGAGATGGCAAAAAAGGGCAGAGATGCCATGAAGAGCAAGGCCCGCGCGCTGGCAGGCGAGAAGTCCCAGAAGGTGGACTCGTCTGACTGGAGCCCTGCGGAGCCCCTCAACGCCGACGCCAAGACCGGCATGCGCCCGGTCAGTCGCCGCGCCTACAAGTCTGGCGGCAAGGTAGAAGGCGCGGCCTGCGACATGCGCGCCGACCGCAAGCCCCGCAAGGCTGGCGGCAAGGCCGAGCAGCCCCCTGTTGACCGCTACATCAACCGCGACCTGAAGAAGGCCAACGACTACCGCGACGGCAAGAAGCACGTCGGCGGCATGAAGAAGGGTGGCCGCACCGGCAAGATGAACGGCGGCGCAGAAGTGGCCAACAAGGTCACGTCACCCGAGTACCGCAAGCAGCTTGAGGCCCGCGACATTCCGGCCACAAAGCCCCACATCGCTCCCGCCACCAAGGGCAAGGCGGACATGCCCGCCGATATGTCCACGATGGACGCCAATCAGGCCGCGGAGTTCATGAAGAGCCGCAAGGCTGGCGGCCGCACCAAGAAGATGGATGGCGGCTTGGCTATGTTGAGCCCCCTCGCCATGGGCATCAACGCCCTGCGCGGCGACAAGGACGAGAAGAAGTCCGGCGGCCGCACCAAGAAGATGATGGGCGGGCCGATGATGGGTGGCGGCATGGACCCCCGCATGGGTATGGTCAAAGACAAGGCCATGGAGTTCTCCGGGCAGGGCGCAATGGTCCCCGGCCTGAAGAAGGGCGGCCGCACCAAGCGCGCCACCGGCGGCAAGGTCGGCAAGAAGGGCACGAACATCAACATCGTCATTCAGGCTGGCCAGAAGCCCGCCCCGGCCGACGCTGGCATGATGCCCCCGCCCCCGATGCCCGGCGGCATTCCGATGCCCGCTCCCGGCCCGTCTGGCGCTCCCCCGATGGGCGGCATGGGTGGCGGCCTGCCTCCCGGTCTTCCCCCGATGCCTGCTCCCCCCATGGGTGGCGGCATGCCGATGGCGAGAAAAACTGGCGGCCGCGTCGCCAAGTCCTATAAGGACATGACGGCTGGCGCTGGCTCGGGTAAGGGCCGCCTGCAAAAGACCGAAATTGAACGGTCTGCGCGAGTTCGCAACTCCTAATCGGAGTTGCGATACGGGACGGGGCGCTATCCCCTTGGCGCTCCGTCCCAATCACAATCAAGGGGGTCTGCAAAAGGGGGCAGAACATGATACTGACGTCAAAGCATCAATTTGAATTTGAAATTCGACGACTAATTTCCGATAGAATTGAAGCTATCTGTGAACACTTGGGCAATGGCTCTGCCAAAACCCATGAAGAATACCAATATAAAGTTGGTACAGTGGCCGGACTGCGCGCCGCCATCGACTCTATGGAGGAAGCAAACTCCATTTTAGAGGGTAAACAGCGCTAAAATAAGGGGAATAGTATGCCGTACATGCTTATGGAACACGAAATCGACCCGAAACAGAAGATTTTGGACGAAATCGGAGACGTTTCTACTTTTGAAATCTTCAACAACAACATTCTGCTCGCTGTTTACCAGCGCCCGGAAAAAACAAAGAGTGGGTTTATCCTGCCTACAAAAACACTTGATGAGGATCGTTTCCAGTCAAAGGTCGGCCTACTGGTAAAAATTGGAAAGCGCGCCTTTGAGCCTAACGATGAGGGTTGGTTCGACGGAGAGACTTTTAATTTGAACGACTGGATTGTTTTCCGCCCCTCTGATGGGTGGAATATCACTGTGAACGGCGTCTTGTGTCGCATGCTATCCGATACGCAAGTGCGTGGCCGTTCTCAACACCCCGATGAGGTCTGGTAATGGACAACAACACCCAAGAAAACGTCTCCGAGGCCGAAGAGGTTGTCGATGTCGCAAATGTCGCAGAAACTGAAGTTGAAGCTGCGGCCCCTGAAGTTGAAAAGCATGAAATGTCGCCCGAGGACGGCATTCAGCAGCTTAAGAGGCAGCTTGCCCATGAGCAGCAGGCCCGTGCGGAGGCAGAGCGACAGGCTCGACAGGCCAATTCTCAAGTTCGCAAGGCATACGGCGAGGTTGAGGACACCAATTATCAACTGGTTGTCAGCGCAATTGACACGGTTAGGGGCCGGGCTGAGGCCCTGAAGGCCGCCTACCGTGACGCAATGAGCGTTGGCGACTACGATAAGGTGGCCGAGCTTCAGGAGGCGATGTCCATCAATGCGGTTCAGCATTCCGAGCTGGAAAAGGGCCGCACCGCGATGGAGTCGAGGCTGAGGCAGGCGCAGGCCGAGGCTCAGGCCCCGCAGGCTCGTCAGTCGGGAGATCCGGTTGACGAATTGGCGGCCTCCGTGTCCGCCCGGTCCGCCAACTGGCTGCGCCGGAACCGAGAGGCGTTGCAGAGCGAGCGGACGGTCAAGAAAATGTTCCGCGCGCACGAGGACGCAGTCGATGAGGGCATCGAGCCCGATTCGGACGCCTACTTCGTGTTCGTCGAGCAGCGTCTCGGCATAGGGCGCTCGGCGGAGCCGCAGGAGAGCCCGCTCTCGTCCGCAGCCACTGCCGCCCCCCGGCGATCCTCGCCCCCTGCCTCTGCCCCTGTAACCCGCAGCGGCAACGGCGCGGGAAACAGGACCGGCACGGCCACTTTGAGTAACGAAGAAAAAGAGACCGCTCGCAGCTGGGGCTGGAGCGAAAAGGAATACGCCGACAACAAGATCGCCCTCAAGAAAGAAGGACGCATTCAATGAACGAGAAAATTACGCGCGGCCGCCTCGCTGACGCCGTGGCCGAAATCCCCCGCCCCGCAATGCGCGAGGAATCCAACCGTGATCGCGCCTCTCGCCGCATTGCGGAACTTCGTGGCCACTTGGGCGAGATGGAGGAGGGCACGGACAAGTTCTATGTGCCGCTCGACATCATCCCCGACGGCTGGACCTACGAGTGGAAGCGCATGACCGTGCTCAACCAGCCGGACCCCGCGCATCAGGTCCAGTTGTCCCGCATGGGTTGGGAGGCCGTGCCGACCGCCCGGCACCCCGAAATGATGCCGATGGCCGGGGATCACCCCTACATCCAGCGCGACGGCATGATCCTCATGGAGCGCCCGACCGAGATCGTGAACGAGGTTCGTGCAATCGAACTTCGCCGCGCCCGCGAGCAGGTTCGCACGAAGGAGGAGCAGCTGTCGGGCACGCCGGACGGCACGATGACCAGAGATCACGCGCGAGTAAAGCCGAAGATTTCGAAAGGTTACGAGCCAATTCCGATCCCGAACGACTGATAAAAAAGGGGGCCAACTGGCCCCCTTTACTTTGTTTTAACCAAATGAGATAATGTTATTGGAACTGCCTTCGGCTCGGCGCTGGAGTTAACAATTTTCCGGTTCAATAATCGCCCCGGTGCGCGATGACAGAACCTCCCTTAAAAAGGAGAACCGTCATGGCGAATACCAATGCGCCTTTCGGGTTTAAGCAGGTAAAAGGCACCGGCTCCGCGCCGACCTACGAGCAGTCTGTTCGTTACATCGCTTCCAACAACACGACCCCCATCTTCTCTGGCGACGCGGTAATCCCGCTGACCACTGGCTATATTGGTCAGGCGACCGCCTCAACGGTTCGCATGGAAGGCATCTTCGTCGGCTGCAAGTACGTTTCTGTCTCGCAGAAGCGCACCGTCTGGTCCAACTACTGGCCCGGCTCGGACGCCAACGGCGACGTCGAGGCGTACATTGTTGATGATCCGAACGCCCAGTTCCTTGTTCAGGCTGGCGGCACCAACGTCGGCTTCGCCAAGATCGGCGAGTACATCCAGCTCAACGTCGGCACGGGTAACACCTCCACCGGCATTTCTGGCATGTTTGTCGAAACTCCGGCCACGACCGTCACGCTGCCCTTCCGCATCGTTGGCCTTGTTGACTCGCCTCCGGGCGCGAACGGCACCGACACCACGGCTGCCTACAACCAGATCATCGTAGCCTTCAACAACGCCTCGACCCGCACCAATGGTGCTGGCCCGACCGGCATCGCTTAAGGAGTAGGGTAAATGGCTGTTAATCTTTCAGCAATTAAAGACCTTCTCCTCCCCGGTCTCCGTGGGATTGAAGGCAAGTACGAGCAGATCCCGTCTCAGTACGACAAGATCTTCACGAAGCACGATTCCAAGATGGCGCTTGAGCGCACCGCGGAAATGCGCTTCTTGGGTCTCGCCCAGCTGAAGACTGAAGGCGGTCAGACCTCCTTCGACAACGGCGCTGGCGAACGCTTCGTCTACAATCAGGAGCACGTCGAAATCGCTCTCGGGTACGCGATTACCCGCAAGGCGATTGACGACAACCTGTACAAGACGCAGTTCATGCCGTCGAACCTCGGCCTCGTGGAATCGTTCCAGCAGACCAAGGAAATCTACGGCGCGAACGTGCTGAACACCGCCACGACGTACAATGCGTCGGTCGGCGGCGACGGCAAGGCGCTCATCGCTTCGGACCATCCCATTGATGGTAGCACCGTCGCGAACACGCCCACGGTTCAGGTTGAACTCAACGAAGCCACGCTGCTCAATGGCATGATCGCCATTCGCACGAACTTCCGCGATCAGGCTGGCCTCAAGACCTTCGCCCGCGCTCGTCGCTTGATCGTTCCGCCTGCTCTTGAGCCGGTCGCGATCCGTTTGACGAAGACCGAACTGCGTCCCGGCACTGCCGACAACGACGTCAACGCGATCATGATGACCTCGGGCGGCCTGCCTGAAGGTTACATGGTCAACGACTATCTGACGTCTGCTGGCGCTTGGTTCTTGCTCACGAACATTGACGGCCTCTCCTACATGGAGCGCGTCAAGTTTGAAAGCGATATGCAAGTAGATTTTGTCACGGACAACCTGCTGGTCAAGGGCTACGAGCGTTACAGCTTCAGCTACTACAACTGGCGTTCGATCTTCGGGTCGTTCCCGTCGTAACAAAACGGGCGGGGGTTCATTCCCCCGCCTTTTATCTAGGCTCACAGATCGCATTGACCGGCCTAGCGGACTTTGCACAGACAATGTGATCGTATCGTGCAGGAGGTTCCTATGGGAACGACTACTTTTACGGGTCCGGTTAGGGCGGGTAACGTCTTAAACACGACCGGAACTTCTGTTGGCAGCATCGCCAACGTCGGTTACGTCGTCATGGCTCAGTCAGCTCCGGTTACTCAGGCGACCAACGTGGCGGTTGCTGGCCTATATAAGACGGACATTGTTGTCCCCGCGAATAGCCAGATCCTTTCCATCACTATTCTTGAGACGGCGGCTTGGAGTGGCGCGGCGCAGACGATTAATGTTGGCACGAACGCCACGGCAACGCAGATTGCTGTCGCGGCCGACAACAATCTCGGAACCACGCTCGGCAACAGCGCCATCATTCCGGGCGACAACGCTACTCGCGTTGGCGTTTGGAAAGATGTCGGCACGTCTGACGTTCAGATCTACACTCTTTCCACCAACACCGGCACGGGCGTCGGCGTCATCACCGTCACCTATGTTCAGGCCAACAACCTGACGGCTTAAGGAGAAGTACCATGGGTGCATATAAAGGTAAGGCTTCGACGATCAAGGAAGCTGAAGACAAGTCTGAGGGCTTCAAAAAGGGTGGCAAGACCATCGGCAAGGTCAAGGGCCTCATGTCCGAGGCTCACGCCGGTCGCGCTCCCCGCAAGTCTGGCGGCGGCGTGTTCTCGTCGGCTGCTTCTGGCACGCCGCGCGGCAAGTCTTCCCACTATTGATCTTTTCCCCTCCCGACGGGATCAGTAATGGGAGCGGGGGCCTTGTGCCCCCGCACTTTTATGAGGTGAGGCAATGTCTGCTGCATGGACACGCAAAGAAGGCAAGTCGGCCTCTGGCGGATTAAACGAAAAGGGCCGCGCATCTCTGCGTGCCGCGGGCCAAGATATTAAGCGTCCCCAGCCCGAAGGCGGCTCGCGCAAAGATAGTTTTTGCGCTAGGATGACCGGCATGAAGAAAAAGCTGACGGGTTCCGCCAAGGCAGCTGACCCGGACAGCCGGATCAACAAGGCTTTAAAGAAGTGGGATTGCTGACATGGCCGAGAAACCTTTTTGGGAAAAAGACGCTCCGAAGGACGCCAAGTCAAAGAATTTGAGCCGCAAGCAGGTTCAGTCAGCGAAGGCGAGTGCCCGTGCCGCCGGTCGGCCTTATCCAAATTTGGTTGACAATGTAGCTGCCGCGCGAGCTGGCAAGAAGGATAAGTAACCATGCAATCTATTATCGTAACTCAAGTTGCCGCGGGTAGTAGCGCCGTCGAGGCAGTCAGCTACTTCACGAACCCCTTCAACATTGGCCTCGGCGCTATCCTGACCGGGACGGCGACCTTTACCGTCGAATATTCGATGCAAGATCCAATGGACGCCGGGTATGTGGCGTCGAGCGCTACGTGGTTCCCGGTCACGGGCCTGTCCGCTGTGAGCGCGACAACTGGGGCGGCGTTGACTATTCCCTGCCGGGCAATTCGCGTTACGCTGGCTGGTGGCAGCACGGGGACAGTGACCTTGTATATCCAACAGGCGGGGACGCGATAATGGCTGTGACGACTTGGAGTATCACTCAGAACGGGCGATTTGAACCCTTTGAGCTTCAGGTCGCTCGCGGGCAGATTACCAACCACAGGGCGATTACTGTCTTTGGGTACAATCCCGACGTGGATACCGCGGAAGAAACGGTCTGGCCCGCTGGCGGGATGCTGACGCACCCCAACACCGCCGTTCAAATGAAGGTTAGTTCGACTTCGGCCACGGATAATCCGGCCAGCACAGGTGCGTGGGCCATTGTCATCAACGGTCTGGATAACAACTACAACGAACTATCTGAGACAGTGGCCTTGAACGGTCAGACAGAAGTTTTGACGGTAAATAGCTATCGCCGAATTAACAGCGCGTATGTCTCGGCTGCTGGAACGGGAAATAGTGCGGTCGGCGACATATACATGGGCGTTGGAACGGTGACGCTGGGCGTTCCCGCGACGATCTATCAAATCATCAAATTCGATTACAATTCAACCACGACAGGGCACTACACAGTTCCCGCCGGATATACCGCATACATGGACGCGGGATCTGTAAATACAGGGCAAGTTGGCGGATCAAATCCGGTAACATGCCGATTGGTTACGTCCGGGGCCAATAACATCCGTTTGACGAACGCAATCGTTACGATCAACAACGGAACGGCCGTGTACGAATTTATTTACCCTCTGGCTATTCCAGAAAAAACCGACATCGAGGCCACTGCACTGGGTTCTGCTTCGAACAATTTTGTCACCTCATACTTCAATATCTTGCTCGTCAAAAACGATGGTGCCCTATGACAACTTCAGGGACGTACAATTTTGCTCCGGGCCTCGGCGAGCTGGTGATCTATTCTTACCAGAACATCGGAGTGCGTCCGACCGCGATCTTGCAGGAGCACATGGACTCGGCGCGCATGGCCACGAACATGATGCTGGCGCGCTGGGCGAACCAAGGCGTCAACTTGTGGTGCGTTGATCTGGTGACTGTCCCACTGGTCAACGACCAGAAGACGTACCCGGTCGATAGCAGCACGGTCATGATCCTCGACGCCTACATCCAGAGCGACCTGACAGGCGAAGACATTGACCGCATCATCTTGCCGGTGAGCCGCACCGAGTATGCGTCGTATCCCAATAAGGACCAGCGCGGCTTTCCGACGGTCTTCTGGTTCGACCGCCTGATCTCCCCGACCGTCACCATCTGGCCCGTTCCGTACACCAGTGTCGGAAACCAGTTCCTCAAATACTATCGGGTTCGCCAAATCCAAGATTCGAACCTCCAGAACGGCCAGAACGTCGAAATCCCCTATATGTGGCTTGAGGCGTTTGCTGACGGCCTCGCCTACCGTTTGGCCCGCATCTGGAACCCGCAGATCGCAGTGGCTTTGAAGGGTCAGGCGGACGAGTCGTATGCCATCGCCGCCGCTCAGAACGTAGAGACCGCGCAGCAATATATCTCCCCGATGCTCTCAGGTTACTGGAGATGAGCAAACATAATTTTTATGTCTATGAACATTGGCGTCTTGATCGGGACGAATGTTTCTACGTGGGTAAAGGGAAGGGAAACCGAGCCTACAACATGAAGAAAAGGAATCGTCATCACAAAGCTGTGGTGGCAAAAGTGATGCGTGAAGGGTTTGCGGTTGATATCCGAATTGTTTTGTGTGGACTGTCTGAGAAAGAAGCGTTTAAGCTTGAGGTTGATCGAATTTCGTTCTGGAGGTTGTCCGGCGCGGACCTGACCAACATGACAAATGGCGGGGAAGGGGCATCTGGATTTAAGATGCCAGAAGACGTTCGTAAGAAAATGAGTCAATCTCAACTAAAAAGAGCCCCTAGGTCGCCTCATTCAATTGAGACAAGAATGAAAATTGGACTTGCGTCGAAAGGCAGAAAGTATCACGGGGTACTTCCTACTGCCACGACCATTGAAAAGATGAGGAAAAACGGCTTAAAAAGTTTAAACACATTTAAAATGTATTCCCATCTTGGCCCAAAATCAACGTCACGAAAGGTTTTGTGCGTTGATGACGGGTCTGTTTTTGATAGCGCAAGTTCAGCAGCTCGCGCTCATAATGTTCCCAAAAGCGCCGTAATTGAAATATGTTTAGGGAAAAAACATAGAAAAACGATAGGTGGCAAATCATTCAAATATGTTGAGGTGGAATAATGGGCTACGCTTCAAAATCAGGACGCGCACAAACAAGCTCCCGAAACCCCAGAGCCTTCGCGGTGTGCGATAGGTGCTCAATTTGGGTTAATAGGGACCAGCTCAATTTCCAAATGGACTGGGCGGGAGCCTCGCTCATCAACAAGCGCATGCTCGTGTGCAACACCTGCATGGACGTCCCCCAGCAGCAGCTTCGGGCCATCATCATACCCGCCGATCCGGTGCCGATCAGCAACCCGCGCACCGAACCCTATATGTGGGACGAGATAGATCACCGCCAAATCTCCGGCTTTAACGAGATTGACCCGCGCACGGGTATCCCCATTCCGCTCGGCGATGTTCGCGTGACCACGCTCGACGACTTGGCCACCAACGACAAGCGCGTCACGCAGCAGACTGGCGAGCCTCCGGGCGGGCTTAATCAGGAGCCGGGAACAAATCCAGATGCGCCCGGCAATGACGATCCGGGTCTCCCTTATGGGTTTGATGAAGTTCCAAAAACAGGACCGCTCTGATGGCACGGAACTCAAGTTCAATTCAAATTCCAAATTTGCCCGCAGCCATATCCCTCAACGGCACGGAGCAGCTTGAGGCCGTCCAAGCGGGCGTGTCCGTCCGCGTAACTGTCCAGCAGATCGCCAATTATTCAGCTGGCGCGGGCTCTTCGCTGATCCCGTTCTACAATGTGACGACAGCTCAAAAGAACGCCCTCACTGTTTCTTCCGGGGTCGTAATTTTTGATACTGATCTTGGTAAACTTTGTGTCTATACTGGCTCGTCTTGGGAGACGATAACCTCGGTGTGAAATGGCTTCTTCGCAAATACCAAATTTACCAGTGGCCACTGCCCTCAACGGGACAGAGGAGCTTGAGGCTGTTCAGGCCGGAGTGTCCGTCCGCGTAACGACGAGCCAGATCGCGGGTATTCAGGCCGGGCCGACCGGACCGGAGGGGCCGCAGGGCGTCACCGGGCCGACGGGATCGACCGGAGCCACTGGAGCTACGGGCGCGACAGGCACGCCGGGAACGCCCTCGACGGTCGCCGGGCCGACGGGATCGACCGGGGCCGTTGGCCCCACCGGCCCCACGGGATCGACTGGCGCGGCGTCAACTGTCGAGGGGCCGACCGGCCCCAATGGCGTCACCGGCCCCACCGGGCCCACGGGCACTGCCGGGCCGACCGGCGCGCAGGGCTTGTATGTTGCCGGGCCAACTGGGCCGACCGGACCGGGGGGCTCGGCTCCGGGGGGTGTTGACACTAATGTCCAGTTCAACGACGGCGGCGCGTTTGGCGGAAGCGCTGGCCTGACTTTCAACAAGACAGCCCAGACGCTCACCATAACCAGCGGCACGCAGACCGTTAGCGCGCCCGCGCTGGACATGACGCAGACGTGGAACAACGCGGCGACGACGTTCACGGGCTACAAGCTCAACGTCACCGACACGGCTTCGAATGCAAGCTCGTTGCTGATGGATTTGCAGGTTGGTGGGAGCAGCCTGTTCAGGATTGATAAGCTTGGGCGTTCATATCAAGCAAGAATATATCTCACTGGCAATAATGGCTATTTTTATGGTAACGCTAACGGAGGGATGTATATCGCCGGGGCGAACAATGTTGTGGCTGAGGTTGTAGACTCTCCGACTGGAGGCTTTCGTTTTGGCGGGAGCGGAACTGTTTCGTGGTCAACATCTTTAGGGGTTAATTCAGACCTCTTCCTCACCCGCAAAGCAGCCGCTTCCCTCCGCCTTGGCGCAGCAGACGCTGCCGCACCTATCGCGCAAACCCTTGGCGTTCAGTCAGTTGTAGCGGGAACAAGCAATACACCGGGTCAGAACTTCAAGATTGCTGGAAGTCAAGGGACTGGCACTGGTGCGGGTGGAAGCATTGTGTTTCAGACAGCGGCAGCTGGTTCTAGCGGGACGGCGCAGAATGCTTTGTTGCCTGTTGCCACGATTGGCCCCAATGCTCTGACGGGCTCGCAGGCGATACCTGTGTTGGACATCGCGCAGACGTGGAATACGACCGGCACGCCTACGGCTCTGAAAGTCAACGTCACCGACACGGCTTCGAATGCGTCTTCGCTGCTGATGGATTTGCAAATCGGCGGTAACAGTAGGTTTAGTGTTCGCTCAGACGGTTTGATTCAAAAC
>Ga0209615_100040_pt1 | contig 13772 bp, 10 predicted proteins | sample 4B3metaG_FD_184151 | JGI IMG/M metagenome (GOLD analysis project Ga0209615, IMG submission 184151) | Freshwater bacterial and archeal communities from Indian Creek, Illinois, USA to study Microbial Dark Matter (Phase II) - 4B3 metaG... | ecosystem: Environmental > Aquatic > Freshwater >... | reverse complement strand
GCCCCGCTGCTTTCGTCGATGGCGCGGGCGCCGCTGATGCGGCCAGACTGCTGCGTGAGTTCGGTCACGCGGTGCCGGTGCCACAGCTGCAGCCGTGGTGCGCCGCTGCTGCGCCCGGCTTGCTGCAAGGCGGCGATCACGGTTTGCGTCAGGTGCGCGGAGGTGCCCCACAGCACGTGGTAACGCGGCAGGCTGTTGCCCTCGCCGTACTGACCGCGTTCGACCCAGTTGACCGCGGGCAGAAAGCGCAGGCCCTGCCCGAGCAACCACTCATAGACCTCGGGCGTGCTGCGCTGCACGTAGTGTTCGGCCCAGCGCCGCGGCCACAGCTCGCTGGCATCGAGTTCGCCAAAGCGCAGCCAGTCTTGCAGCGCGCGCTCGGGGCTGTCGGGGATGTTCTTGCGCCGCTGCAGCGGGGTATCGACCAAGCACATGCCGCCAAAGGCCCAACGCGCCAAGCCGCCTAGGCGCTGCGGGGTGTCGCGGTCGAGCAGCGTGACGCTGCGGCCAGCGCGCAAGCACTCCAAGGCCGTGACCAAACCGGCCAGCCCGGCGCCGATGATCAAGACTTCGCTGCGTGGGTGGCTAGGCATGGCGGGGCTGGGTGGCTGGAGTTTAGAGCTCTTCGATGCGCAAGGGCGGGTAGCTGTCCCAGCTTTGGCAGCCGGGGCAATGCCAGAAATACTGGCGCGCCTCAAAGCCGCAGCCGGCGCAGCGGTAGCGCTTGAGCGGTTCGCAGGCGCGTTCGAGCGCCGGCTTGACGAGGTTTTGTTCTGCCGGCGATCCCCATTGGGCCCCGCCCAACCACAGGCTGGCGGCCACCAGCGAGGGTTCGCGGCGCAGGTGCTCGAGGTAGAGGGTGCGTGCGGCTTGCGCATCGTCTTCGAGGCTGACCAGGGCTTGGGTGACGTCGAGCGAGGCGGCGTGCTGCCCGCTCCACTGCTGCAGCAAGGCCCGCACGGCTGGCGTGCGCCCTAAGCGCTTGCCCCACAGCGCCAGGTTGTGCGCCACCAGCGGCAAATGCCCCGGGACATGCTGCACCATGCCCCGCAGGGCCTCCCAAGCTCCTTCGGTTTGCTGCAGGCTGTGGCGCAGATCGGCCAACTGCACCCAAGCCCGCGCCGATTCGGGGATGCGCTGCACCAGCTGCTCGAGCAATACCAGCGCCTCGGTGGTGTGTTGCTGTTGGCGCAAGGTGGCGGCTTGCTCGCAGCGGTAATGCGCCAGCCGCAACTGAAAGCTGCCGCGGCCGGCGTCTTCCAGCAACTCGGCCATGGCAGCGGCCTGCTCCCAGTCGCGCGTGCGTTCGTAAATGGCCAGCCGCGCCAGCCGGGCATCGGTCTGCAGCGGCGTGCCTTCGAGCCGCAGCAGCGCCGCCTCGGCCCGATCAAGCAAGCCCGCTTTCAAAAAATCCTGGGCCAGCGCATGGCGTGCGCGCGCGCTCTCGTGCGCCGACAGGTCGGAACGCGCCAGCAGGTGTTCGTGCACCCGCACGGCGCGGTCGTAGTCACCGCGGCGGCGAAACAAATTGCCGAGCGCAAAATGCAGCTCGGAGGTGTCGGGGTCGTTTTGCACGGCCTCGATGAAGGCGTCGATGGCTTGGTCGTGTTGCTCGTTGAGCAGGTGGTTTAGGCCGCGAAAGTAGGCCTTGGGTGCGCGCCGGTTTTCCAGCCGCAGCTGGCGCAAATCGAAGCGCGACGCCAGCCAGCCCAGCGCAAACGCAGCGGGCAGGCCCCAGAGCAGGCTGATCAGGTCAAATTCCATGAGGGGGCAGTTCGCCGCCGCTGGCTTTGGTTTCAGGCTGGTTGGCCGGTGGCACCGCCGCCCGCGCGGCGCGGCGCGCCCGCAGCCACAGCGGCGTCATGACCACCACCCCCAGCGCCAGTCCCAGCACCAAGGCGGCCAAGACCACCAGCACCAGCGGGGCGTCCCAGTAGGCGCCAAAAAACCAATGCAAGCGCACGGCGCCTTGGTTGTTGAGCGCGAACGCAAAGACGACAAAAAAAATGGCTGCCTTGAGCAGCCACGAGAGGTATTTCACGCTTGCCCCCAGTGGTGAGCAAGATTGTAACGGGCCGACCAGCCCGTTACACCTGCAGCCTCTGCGCTAGGGCTGAGGTTTTATACGGAAGGGGTGCCGCCCCCGGCATCGACCTGCTCGCGCAGGGCTTTGCCGGGTTTGAAATGCGGCACGCGCTTGGCCTCGATGGCCACGCTTTCGCCGCTGCGCGGGTTGCGCCCCATGCGCGCCGCGCGCTCGCTGAGCGTGAAGCTACCAAAACCGCGCACTTCCACGCGCTGCCCCTGGGCCAAGGCTTGCGCGATGGCCGACAGGATGGTTTTGACGGCCAATTCGGCGTCGCGCTGACCCAACTGAGCAAAGCGCTCGGCCAAAGCTTGCACCAAATCGCTGCGCGTCATGGCCGCATCAACCGTTGTTGTCGAGTTTGGCGCGCAGCAAGGCCCCCAGGCTGGTGGTGCCTGCGTTGCCCGCGTTTTGCTGGCTCAGGTTGGCCATGGCCTCTTGCTGCTCGGCCATGTCTTTGGCCTTGATCGAGAGCTGGATGTTGCGCGTCTTGCGGTCCACGTTGACCACCACGGCCGTGACTTCGTCGCCCTCTTTGAGCACGTTGCGCGCGTCTTCGACCCGGTCGCGGGCGATTTCAGAGGCCCGCAGGTAGCCGACCACGTCGGAGCCCAGATCGATCTCGGCCCCTTTGGCATCGACGCTCTTGACTTTGCCGACCACGGTCGCGCCCTTGTCGTTCATCGACACAAAGGTGGTGAACGGATCGCCGTCGAGCTGCTTGATGCCGAGGCTGATGCGCTCGCGCTCGACATCGACGCCCAACACGATGGCCTCGACTTCTTGGCCCTTCTTGAAGTTGCGCACCGCGGTTTCGCCGGGCTCGTTCCACGACAGGTCCGACAGGTGCACCAAGCCGTCGATGCCGGCCGCGAGGCCGACGAACACGCCAAAATCGGTGATCGAGCGGATCGGGCCCTTGACGCGGTCGCCGCGTTTGGTGGCTTCGGCAAACTCGTGCCACGGGTTGGCGCGGCACTGCTTCATGCCCAGCGAGATGCGGCGCTTGTCTTCGTCGATCTCGAGCACCATGACCTCGACCTCGTCACCCAGCGCCACCAGCTTGTTGGGGGCGATGTTCTTGTTGGTCCAGTCCATTTCGGAGACGTGCACCAGCCCTTCGATGCCGGGCTCGAGCTCGACGAAGGCACCGTAGTCGGCGATGTTGGTGATCTTGCCGAACATGCGCGTGCTGGCCGGGTAACGGCGCGCCACGCCCATCCAGGGGTCGTCGCCCATTTGCTTGAGGCCTAGGCTGACGCGCTGTTTTTCGGCATCGAACTTGAGCACTTTGGCCGTGACTTCTTGGCCCGGCTGCACCACTTCGGACGGGTGGCGCACGCGGCGCCAGGCCATGTCGGTGATGTGCAGCAGGCCGTCGATGCCACCCAGATCGACGAAGGCGCCGTATTCGGTGATGTTTTTCACCACGCCGTGCACGATCGCGCCTTCGCGCAGGGTGTCGAGCAGCTTGGCGCGCTCTTCGCCCATCGAGGCTTCGACCACGGCGCGGCGCGACAGCACCACGTTGTTGCGCTTGCGGTCGAGCTTGATGACCTTGAACTCGAGCGTTTTGTTTTCGTAGGGCGTGAGGTCTTTGGTCGGGCGGCTGTCCACCAGCGAACCGGGCAGGAAGGCGCTGATGCCGTTGACCATGACCTTGAGGCCACCCTTGATCTTGATGCTGGTGGTGCCGGTGACGAAGTCGCCGGACTCGAGCGCGCGCTCGAGCGCCATCCACGAAGCCAGCCGCTTGGCCTTGTCGCGGCTCAGGATGGTGTCGCCGTAGCCGTTTTCGACCGCTTCCACGGCCACCGAGACGAAGTCGCCGGCTTGGACTTCGAGTTCGCCCTGATCGTTTTTGAATTCGGCAATCGGCACGTAGGCTTCGGATTTGAGGCCGGCGTTGACCACGACGTGGTTGTGCTCGATGCGCACCACTTCGGCGGTGATGACCTCACCTTGGCGCATTTCGGCGCGCTTGAGCGATTCTTCAAAAAGGGCGGAAAAAGATTCAGACATGGGGCTTCCTGGGCCGCGTGCGCCTTGCAAGGGAACCATCACAAGGCATGCGGCGGATACAAAAACGCAGAGCCAGCGGGCGCTGCGGGTTTCATGGTTGTGAACCCTCGGGCCTGCGGCTGTCAGAGGCAGCCGGCGGGGCCGTTGGGGCCTGAGTTACACGCCTGCCACCAGTCGAGCACCTGTTGCACCGATTGCTCGATGCTCTGCTCGGAGTTGTCCAGTAGGCGGGCGCCCTCGGCTGGCTTCAAAGGCGCGGCACTGCGCGAGCGATCGCGCTCATCGCGCGCCTGAAGGTCAACCAAAAGGTCCGCCATTGTAGCAGGGATGCCTTGCGCCATCAATTGCAGGTGGCGCCGCTGGGCGCGCTGCTCGGCGCTGGCGGTAAGGTAAACCTTGAGCGCGGCATCGGGGAACACCACCGTGCCCATGTCGCGCCCGTCGGCCACGAGGCCAGGCAGGCGCCTGAAATTGCGCTGCAGCTCCAGCAGCGCGGCGCGCACCTCGGGCAGCGCGGCCACGCGCGAGGCCGCCATGCCGGCGGCTTCGCTGCGCAAGGCCGCGCTCACTTCCTCGTCCCCCAGCCACACTTGCTGGCCCTCGAAGCGCAGCGGCAGCTCGCGCGCCAGCTGGCCCAGCGCGGCGGCGCAGCCCGGCTGCTGCAGGGCCGGCGCGCGGGTGTCGATGCCGGCGCGCTCGGCCGCCAGGCCCAGCAGCCGGTACAGCAGGCCGGAGTCGAGCCGGTGGTAGCCCAGCCGCTGCGCCAGCTCGGTGGCCAGCGTGCCCTTGCCCGAGGCCGTGGGCCCGTCGATGCACAGCACCGGGATGTGGGCGGCGTCGGTCTGGCAGACCGCGAACAGGGCCTCGAAAAAATCGGGGAAGGTCTTGGCAACGCACTTCGGGTCCTCGATCCGCACTTTGATGCGCGCCGGGTTGAAGGCGGCCAGGGCAAAGCACATCGCCACCCGGTGGTCGTCGTAGGTGTGGATGCTGGTGCTGCGCCAGCCGCTGCCGTCGGCGGGCAGGGGCTCGATGCGCAGGTAGTCGGCGCCCTCCTCGACTTGGGCCCCGAGCTTGCGCAGCTCGCAGGCCATGGCGCTGAGGCGGTCGGTCTCTTTGACGCGCCAGCTGGCGATGTTGCGCAGCACGCTCGGGCCGTCGGCGTACAGCGCCAGCACGGCCAGCGTCATGGCGGCGTCGGGGATGTGGTTGCAATCGAGGTCGATGGCGTGCAGCGGCCAGCGAGCGCGGCGCACGCGCAGCGCGTTGGGCTGGCCCTCGACTTCGGCGCCCATGGCGCGCACGGCATCGACGAAGCGGATGTCGCCCTGAATCGAATCCAGCCCCACGCCCTCGATGCGCAGGCCCGCGCTGCCGGGGCTGGGCGGCGCGATGGCTCCGAGCGCCAAAAAGTAGCTCGCCGACGAGGCATCGGCCTCGACGTGCAGCGCGCCGGGCGAGCGGTACTGGCTGCCCGCCGGGATGACGAAGCGCTGCCAGCCCTCGCGCTGCACCTGCACACCAAAGCGCGCCAGCATGGCCAGCGTGATGTCAATGTAGGGCTTGGAGATCAGCTCGCCCTGCACCTCGATCGCGATCGCTTGCTGCGCGCTCACCAGCGGCAGCGCCAGCAGCAAGGCGGTGAGGAACTGGCTCGAGACGTCGCCGCGCACCCGGATGGCCTCGTCCAGCCGCAGCGCGTACCGCGCGCCGTCGCCCACGCGCAGCGGCGGGTAGCCTTCTTGGCCCAAGCACTGCACCGGGCAGCCGAGCTGGCGCAGCGCATCGAGCAAATCGCCGATGGGGCGCTCGTGCATGCGCGCCACGCCGGCAAGCTCGAACTGCGCCCCTTGGGTGGCCGCCAGCAGCGCCAGCGCCGCCGTGAGCGGGCGCATGGCGGTGCCGGCGTTGCCCAAAAACAGCTGCGCCTGGCGCTGCACCAGCTGGCCGCCCAGCCCGTGCACCTGCAGCGTCTGCGCGCCCGTGTCGTCGATGCGGCAGCCCAGGGCGCGCAAGGCCGCCAGCATGACTTGGGTGTCGTCGGATTCGAGCACCTCGTGCAGCGTGGTGCAGCCGGCGCTTAGCGCAGCCAGCAGCAGCACGCGGTTGGAGATGCTCTTGGAGCCCGGCAGCCGCACCCGGCCAGCGGCGCTCATCAGGGGGGGCAAGTCGAGGAAGGCGGTTTGGTACATGGTGCAAAAATGGAGTCGGGTGCATTGGCGCCAGACGCCGGCTGCCACTGGCTGCGCAGCGCGCTGGCGTGGGCGATCAGCTTTTGCAGGGCGCTGCCGTCGCTGTGCTGCATGGCCGCTTCGAGCGCGTCGAGCGCGGCGCGAAACTGGCGCGATTGCGCCAGCACCTCGGCCGCGTTGGCCTGCAAAATGTCGCGCCAGATCACCGGGTCGCTGGCGGCGATGCGGCTGAAATCCCTAAACCCGGGGCCGGCCAGCTCCAGCCACTGGCGTCCGGCGCGCTGTTGCCCGAGCGCATTGACGGCCGCAAAAGCCAGCAGGTGCGGCAAGTGGCTCACGGCGGCGTAGGCGGCGTCGTGGTCTTGTGCGTCCATCAGGCGCACCTGCGCCCCCAGCGCCTGCCAGAGCTGCTGCGCGCGTGCGCTCTGCTGCGGCGCGGTTTCGGGCAGCGGCGTCAGGATCACTTGGCAGCCCCGGTACAGATCGGCGTCGGCGTGCTCGATCCCGGCCACCTCTTTGCCGGCGATCGGGTGCGCGGGCACGAACTGCGGCAAGTGCGCGCCCAAGGTGCGCCGGGCCGCCGCCACCACGTCGGCCTTGGTCGAGCCCACGTCCATGAGCAGCGCCTGCGCCCCGAGCAGGTGGCGAACGGCCTTGAAGGTGTCTTCAGTCGCCGCCACCGGCAGCGCCAGCAGCACCAGGTCGGCCCCTGAAACCGCCAGCAGCGCCGACGGCGCTTCGACGTCGATCACGCCCAGCGCGCGCGCCCGGCTCAGGGTGAGGGGCGATTTGCTGTAGCCGACCACGCGCCGCACCAAGCCGGCGCGCTTGAGCGCCAGCGCAAAAGAGCCGCCCATGAGGCCGCAGCCGATCAAACCGAGTTGTTCGAACATCGCCACCCCTTTATTCGGCCACCGGGTAGGCCCCGAGCAGCTGGTAAAAGGCACACAAGCCCTGCAACTGCTGCAAGGCCGCAGCCACGTGCGGCTGCGTAGGGTGGCCGGCGAGGTCGATGTAGAAGTAATACTCCCACTGGCCCGATTTGGCCGGACGCGATTCGAAGCGCGTCATCGACACGCCGTGCTGCTTGAGCGGCATCAGCAGATCGTGCACGGCACCGGGGCGGTTGGGCACCGACAGCACCAGGCTGGTGCTGTCGCGCCCCGAAGGCGGTGGCATGGCCATGGTCTGCGGCAGGCAGATCACGGCAAAGCGGGTGCGGTTGTAGGCTTCGTCTTGGACCGCGTGCGCCACGATGTGCAGGCCAAATTGGGCCGCGGCGCGCTCGCTGGCCAGCGCCGCCCAAGCCGGGTTGCCAGCCGCCAGCCGCGCGCCCTCGGCGTTGCTCTCGACCGCGCGCCGCTCGGCCTGCGGCAGGTGCCGCGTCAGCCATTGTTGGCACTGCGCCAGCGCCTGCGGGTGCGCCAGCACGGCCTCGATGCCCTCGAGTGCGTTGCACTGGCGCAGCAGGTTGTGGCGTATCAGCAGGCTGACCTCGCCCACCACGTGCACCGGCGAGCGCAAAAACAAGTCGAGCGAGCGCGTGACCACGCCTTCGGTGCTGTTTTCGATCGCCACCACGCCAAACTGCGCCGTGCCGGCGGCGGTGGCGTGAAAGACTTCGTCGAAGCTGCTGCAAAAAATCAGGTTGGCGGCGCTGCCAAAATACTCCACCGCCGCCTGCTCGCTAAAGGTGCCCGCCGGCCCCAGCACCGCCACCCGCTGCGGCGCCTCCAGCGCCAGGCAGGCCGACATGATCTCGCGCCAGATCGCGCCCACGTGCTGGTTCAGCAGCGGGCCGGGGTTGCGCGCCTGCAGGCGCTCGATCACTTGCGCGACCCGGTCCGGGCGGAAAAAAGGCGAGCCCTCGGCGCGCTTGATCGCCCCCACCTGCTCGGCCACGCGCGCGCGCTGGTTCAAGAGCGTGAGCAATTGGGCGTCGAGCGTGTCGATCTGCAGCCGCAAATCGGCCAGCGCTGGGGTTTGCACGACCGGGCTTGCAGCGACCGGGCTTGCAGCGACCGGGCTTGGCAGGCCTGCCGGGCCGGCAACGGGCACGGTGGCTGTTGGATCGGCTGGCGCAGCCGCGCTCGGAGATGCAGCTTGGGGCAGGCTCATGGGTGTGGTCTGCGGTGGGGTTTATGACTGGCGCTCAAACTCGCGCATCCACTCCACCAGCGCTTGCACGCCGGCCAGCGGCATGGCGTTGTAGAGGCTGGCGCGCATGCCGCCCACCATTTTGTGGCCCTTGAGTTGCAGCAGCCCGCGCTCGGCCGCCCCGGCCAGAAAGGCGGCGTTGCGCGACTCGTCGCGCAAGAAAAACGGCACGTTCATGCGCGAGCGGCAGGCCGGATCGACCCGGTTCACGTACAGCTGCGAGCTGTCGATGCAGTCGTAGAGCAGCCGCGCCTTGGCAATGTTGCGCGCCTCCACGGCGGCCAGCCCGGTCAGATCGCCCTCGCGCTGCGCTTTGATCCACTGCAGCGTCAGGCCGGCGATGTAGATGGCGTAGGTGGGCGGGGTGTTGAGCATCGACTGGTTGTTGGCCTGCAGCCGGTAGTCGAACACGCTCGGGCAGATCGGCAGCGCGTGGCCCAGCAGATCCTCGCGCAGCACCACCAGGGTCAGGCCGGCCGGGCCGATGTTTTTCTGCGCCCCGCCGTAGGCCAGCGCCACCCGGCTCCAGTCCAGCGGGCGCGACAGCAGGTGCGAAGAAAAATCGATCGCCAGCGGCGCCTCGCTGCCCAGGGCGCGCAAGTCGGGCAGCTGCTGAAACTCGACTCCGTGCACGGTTTCGTTGCTGCACAGGTGCACGTAGCTGGCCTGTGGGCGCAGCCGCCAGGTGGCGGGGCTGGGGATGTGGGTGTAGCCGCTGTGGCCGCCCACCACAGGGTGGTTGGGGCTGGCTGCGCTGGCCACCACCTGCGCGTCGCCGTATTTGATCGCCTCTTCGGCCGACTTCTGGCTCCAGCTGCCGGTGACCACGTAATCCATCTGCCGCTGCGGCTTGAGCGCGGCCAGATTGAGCGGCAGCACCGCGTTTTGCGCCTGCGCCCCGCCCTGCAAAAACAGCACGCGGTAGTGGGGCGGAATGGCCAACAACTCGCGCAAATCGGCCTCGCATTGCTCGATGATGAGGCCGTAGTCGCGGCCGCGGTGGCTCATCTCCATCACGCTCATGCCGCTGCCGTGCCAGTCGAGCATTTCGGCGGCGGCCTGTTGCAGCACCGATTCGGGCAGCGTGGCCGGGCCGGGGGAAAAGTTGTAGGGGCGGCTCATGGGCAATGGGGGCTAAAGAGTGGGCGCTGGGGCTCAAGCGCTGGGGTTGGCGTCGGGGTTTGCTTCGGGATCGGTGGCATCCGGGGTGGCGTCGGGGCTGGCCTCGGGGTCGGCGGCCGGCTCGGTGGCGGCGTCGTTTTCCACCACGCGCTGCAAGCCGCTGAGCTTGGCGCCGGCGTCGGTGGCGATCAGCGTCACGCCCTGGGTGGCGCGGCCCATCTCGCGGATTTCGGCCACCCGGGTGCGCACCAGCACGCCGCTGTCGGTAATCAGCATGATCTCGTCATCGGGGTGCACCAGCGTCGCCGCCACCACGCGGCCGTTGCGCTCGCTTTGCTGGATGGCGATCATGCCCTTGGTGCCGCGGCCGTGGCGCGTGTATTCGCTGATCGCGGTGCGCTTGCCGTAGCCGTTTTCGGTGGCGCACAGCACGCTGGCGCGCGCCGCCGGGGTGGTGGTGCTGGCTTGCGCGCCGCCCGCTTCGTCGGGCGCCTCGGCCACCAACATGGCGATCACGCGCTGGCCTTCTTCGAGCATCATGCCGCGCACCCCGCGGGCGTTGCGGCCCATCGGGCGCACATCGTTTTCGTCGAAGCGCACCGCCTTGCCGCCGTCCGAGAACAGCATCACGTCGTGGCGGCCGTCGGTGAGCGCGGCGCCGATCAGGAAGTCGCCCTCGTCCAGATCGACGGCGATGATGCCGGCTTTGCGCGGGTTGGAGAACTCATCCAGCGCCGTCTTTTTCACCGTGCCCATGGCGGTGGCCATGAACACGTACTGGTCCGCCGGGAAGCGCCGGTGGGCCCCGGTGAGCGCCAGCGCGACGTTGATCTTTTCGCCCTCGGCCAGCGGGAACATGTTGACGATCGGGCGCCCACGGGCGCCGCGCGAACCCGAGGGCACCTCCCAGACCTTGAGCCAGTACAGGCGGCCGCGGTTGGAAAAGCACAAAATCCAGTCGTGCGTGTTGGCGATGAACAGCTGGTCGATCCAGTCGTCCTCTTTGGTGGCGGTGGCCAGCTTGCCGCGCCCGCCGCGCTTTTGCGCGCGGTACTCGTACAGCGGCTGGCTCTTGATGTAGCCGCCGTGGCTGAGCGTGACCACCATGTCGGTCGGGGTGATCAGGTCTTCGGTTGACAGGTCGTGGGCGCTGTGCTCGATGGTGCTGCGGCGCGCGCCCAGCTTGGTCTGGCCAAACTCGGCCTTGATCGCGTCCAGCTCCGCGCCGATGATCACCGACACGCGCTGCGGCGTGGCCAAAATGTTGAGCAAATCGTCGATTTCGGCCATCACGGCGCGGTACTCGGCCACGATCTTGTCTTGCTCGAGCCCGGTCAGGCGCTGCAAGCGCATCTGCAAGATTTCTTGCGCCTGGGTCTCGCTCAAGCGGTACAGGCCATCGGGTTGCATGCCAAAGTCGCGCTCCAGCGCGTCCGGGCGGTAGTCGTCGGCGTTGACGCTGCTGCCATCGGCGCGTGTGCGCGTGAGCATCTGGCGCACCAGCGCGCTGTCCCAGCGCCGCGCCATCAGTTCGGTGCGCGCAATCGGCGGCGTGGCCGACTCGCGAATGATGCGGATGAACTCGTCGATATTGGCCAGCGCCACCGCCAGCCCCTCGAGCACATGGCCGCGCTCGCGCGCCTTGCGCAGCTTGAACACCGTGCGCCGCGTCACCACCTCGCGCCGGTGCTGCAAAAAGACCTCGATCAAATCCTTGAGATTGCACAACTTGGGCTGGCCGTCGATCAGGGCCACCATGTTGATGCCAAAGGTGTCTTGCAGCTGGGTCTGCTTGTACAGGTTGTTGAGCACCACCTCGGGCACTTCGCCGCGCTTGAGCTCGATCACCAGCCGCATGCCGGATTTGTCGCTCTCGTCTTGGATGTGGCTGATGCCCTCGATTTTTTTCTCGTGCACCAACTCGGCCATGCGCTCTTGCAGCGTCTTTTTGTTGACCTGATACGGCAGCTCATCGACCACGATGGCTTGGCGCTGGCCGCGGTCGATGTCCTCGAAGTGGCATTTGGCGCGCATCACCAGCCGCCCGCGGCCGGTGCGGTAGCCCTCGCGCACGCCATGCACGCCGTAGATGATGCCGGCGGTGGGGAAGTCGGGCGCCGGGATGATCTCCATCAAGTCATCGACGCTGGCCTCGGGGTGGCGCAGCAGGTGCAGGCAGGCATCGACGACTTCGTTGAGGTTGTGCGGCGGGATGTTGGTCGCCATGCCCACGGCGATGCCGGTCGAGCCGTTGACCAGCAGATTGGGCAGGCGCGCCGGCAGCACCAGCGGCTCTTTTTCGCTGCCGTCGTAGTTGGGGCCGAAGTTCACCGTCTCTTGGTCGATGTCGGCCAGCATCTCGTGCGCGATCTTGGACAGGCGGATTTCGGTGTAGCGCATGGCGGCCGCGTTGTCGCCATCGACCGAACCGAAGTTGCCCTGGCCATCGACCAGCAGGTGGCGCAGCGAAAAGTCCTGCGCCATGCGCACAATGGTGTCATAGACCGCGCTGTCGCCGTGCGGGTGGTACTTACCGATCACGTCACCGACGATGCGCGCCGATTTTTTGTAGGGCCGGTTCCAGTCGTTGCCCAGCTCGTGCATGGCAAACAGCACGCGCCGGTGCACCGGCTTCAGGCCGTCGCGCGCATCGGGCAGGGCTCGACCCACGATCACGCTCATGGCATAGTCGAGGTAGCTGCGCCGCATCTCCTCTTCGAGGCTGATGGGCAGGGTTTCTTTGGCAAACGAGGTCATGGCGCGGCAGGGTTGGCAACGGGAAGGCAATCTGCGATTTTAGGCGCTGGCGCTGGCGGCTTGGAAACCTTGCGCATACATCTAAGATCGGCCCTTGCTGCCCAAGAGCCTAGGCTAAAACCTAGTCTTGTTGCCGCCCTGCAACATTAGCGGCCTCTACGGCAGCGGGGCGCCCCCCGCCTAGCGCACAATCAGATTCGCCACTCGATTCGCTTGTGGCACAATGTGTACACCTTCGGGCGAGGCAGTCGTGCTTCGGTTGAATTCCAGTCTACCCACTTTCATGAGGAATGCAATGAAAAAACTGAACAAAATCGCTGCCTTGTTTGCCGCAGTTGCCCTGACCGCTGTCGCTGCTTTGCCGGCACACGCACACAACCACGGTGCCCCCGCTACTGCCACGATCGACAACTGGCGCGCCACCGACGGCACCGTCTGGCGCAGCGCCGACCGCCTGTGCTGGCGCAACGCCAGCTGGACGCCGGCGACGGCTGCCCCTGGTTGTGATGGATGGATCGTCCCGCAGCCGGCTCCTGCACCGGCTCCTGCTCCAGCACCCGCCCCGGCTCCTGCTCCAGCACCCGCCCCGGCTCCTGCACCCGCGGCCGCCCCGGCCCCTGCACCTGCTCCAGCCCCAGTGGCCGCCGCGCGCGTCACCTTCTCGGCCGATGCCCTCTTCCCCTTCGACAGCGCCGTGCTCCAGCCCGCTGGTCGTGCCCGCCTCGACGATCTGGTCGAAAAAATCGCCCCGATCAACCTCGAAGTCATCATCGCCGTCGGCCACACCGACTCCACTGGCCCGGCCGCTCACAACCAGCGCCTGTCCGAGCGCCGCGCCGAAGCTGTCAAGGCCTATTTGGTGAGCAAAGGCATCAGCGCCGACCGCATCTACACCGAAGGCAGGGGCGAAACCCAGCCAGTGGCCGACAACCGCACCCGCGAAGGCCGGGCGCAAAACCGCCGCGTGGAAATCGAAGTGGTGGGCACCCGCCCCAACTGATCGTCGTCTGCCGGGCTTAGCGCCCCAAAGACCGACTTAAAAACCGCCCTTCAGGGCGGTTTTTTGTTGGGTCACACGGCGGCATGGATAATGCGAAGCATGGACAAACCCCTCAACGCCGATCCGGCCGAACTGGCCAAATTCTCCGAACTCGCGCACCGCTGGTGGGACCCCGAGAGCGAATTTCGCCCGCTGCACCAGATCAACCCCTTGCGCCTGGGTTGGATCGAATCCCTCGCCCCGCTAAACGACAAAGCGGTGCTGGACGTGGGCTGCGGCGGCGGCATCTTGTCCGATGCCATGGCGCGCAAGGGCGCCCAGGTGCTGGGCATCGACTTGGCCACCAAAGCGCTCAAGGTGGCCCAGTTGCACGCACTCGAGGCCGAAACCCCACAGGTGACCTACCGCGAAGTCAGCGCTGAACAACTGGCGCAAG
>Ga0209615_100039_pt1 | contig 13933 bp, 12 predicted proteins | sample 4B3metaG_FD_184151 | JGI IMG/M metagenome (GOLD analysis project Ga0209615, IMG submission 184151) | Freshwater bacterial and archeal communities from Indian Creek, Illinois, USA to study Microbial Dark Matter (Phase II) - 4B3 metaG... | ecosystem: Environmental > Aquatic > Freshwater >... | reverse complement strand
TGGCGTTCTGGGTAACAGCAGGATCTGGCACGTTCATCGTAGGCTTTGGAGGCTGCGACATCTGCTTAGTGGCTTGGTTCTTGATGTTTTTAAGAGCCTCCACCTTACGCTGAGACTCATACATCAACTCCTGAGCTTTGACGACCGCATCACCGTCCTGATTAGCTACGGCTTCCCGCATCTTCATCTTGGCGTACTCGATCTGCACCTCTGTGTCGTCGATTGCCTTGTCGACTCGAGCTAATTCAGCTCCAGATGTGCGCTTTTCGAGGTGTGCAAGACGCTCAGCAAGCTGCTGGTTCTGACTTTTGAGCGCATTGATCAAGTGATTGGACTCTTTGGTCTTTTCACGGTGAATCTGCTTCTTTAGCTTGCGCTCTTCACGCCGAGCCGCACGAATTTGCTCCCGATCGGGGTCAGAATCTAGCCCGTCATTGGAATCATCGCTCTCAACATCGCCACCTTCGGCAAGTTCAGGCTTTTCTTCCGCTTGGGGCGACTCTCCGTCCTCAAGATGAACAATTGCCGAGCCGTCCTGCTCTTCAGCGACCTGCATTTCCATTTTATCTGTTGGGTTCATACGAATTGCCTCATGTCTAGTACACGATCAGGATTGACTCTTGCAAATGTCTCAAAGTCATTCATTATTTGAAAGGAAATTTCTTCCTCTGGGTCTGTTGGGTGGGGAACTTGGAATCTGTCGCCACTCCAACGAGGTACACGGCAGTAATCGCCTACCTTAAGCCATGCACCTTCAGCCCACGGTGTGCCTTTATCTCTGTCCATGAACGCAATCGGACCCATTGCAATCACCTTAGCCACTAGTGACTGCGCTTGTTCCGTATCTCTGGTCTCTTTGACCAATAAGATGCCGCCTTTGGAAGCCTTTTTAATGCTTTTAAGTTGAAAAAGAATGCGTGCGCCAAGCGGAGTTACGCCTGAATCACATTCTGGGAACGCTTCTTCTAGAGTTGCAAAGTCCCTTTCTCTTGATGCCATTTTTACTACTCCTATAAAATGCCATACGGCATTTGGTTAAAAGCGCCATTCGGCGCAGGTACTACAAATCTTCGTCTTTCTCTTTCATGATGTTGTCGAGTATATCTAAGGCTTCACCTAAGCCCTGATACTGTCCTACAAGACGGTGGTAGCTCTCAATATTTATGGCATAACCGTCGGCAAGAGACAGCGCTAGCTCTAAGCGCCGCTCCTTTATTCTGCCGATCAGGTCACTTATAGGGTTAACGACCACGACCCGCTGCTTTTTTCATTGGCATTCCAATGGCGATAGTCAGTCCAATACCCTTCTTGGGTACAGCGCCGCCCTTTTTGTAGGTGGCAATCTTCGTGCCGCTTGATTTTTCAAGTGGTGAGGGTGCTGAGCCACGAGCTGGCAACGTTGCCACTTTGCTTTCGTTCATCACAGAGCCGCCGTTGGCGTATTTCTGGATGACTGCCTTACCTTTTGCGAGTGGAACGGTTTCACCCATTGCCATGCGCTTATGTTGCGAGATTGCTTCAGACATTTGGAACTCCTTGAGGTGGTATTTGGGGTTGTTGCGCAGCCATTTGCTGCTGTTGTGCTGCCATTTGTTGCTGCGCAGCCATCTCTTGCTGCTGCCTTACTGCTAGTTGCTGCTTTTGCATCTCGTGTTGCTGCTCAAGAGTCAACAAGCCAATATTGCCTGTGATGTCTGCAGCTTTGATCTGCTGGTCAGCAACGTTCTTCTCTTGTTTGGCTTGTGTGTCAGCCTGCAATTTAGCGCCATCAAGCTGCAATTTAGCCTGATCGTATGCTGCCTTACGCTGAGTTTCAGCCATCTGCGTCTGCACAAGCGCCTGAACCGATGGGTCTGTCGGTGTTTGCTGCGCTTTAAGTTGCTGAATCGTCTGGATCATCTGCTGAACGACAGGAACAACGCCAGAGAACTGTTGCTGGCTATCCATATGTACGTGCTGTGAGCTTGCAGCAAGCAGTTGCTGTGCTTCCTGAATAATCGGCTGAACCTTCAGGATATCGAAAGGCTCAGTCAATGCGTCAGATGCATACCTATCCATCGCACCCAAGTACCAGAGCGTCAGGTGCTGCTTCAAGTGCTCTAGCATTGCAGGGATCAACGCAGGAGCCATGATCGGGCTTGCGCCGTACATCGGGTCTTTAGCGTAATCTAAGTGAACCTGAATGTGCGCCAGATGATCTTGGCTTGGATATGCGCCAACAGGCTTACCAAGCGTCATCGCCACGTTCTCAAGCGCAGGGTTCATCTCTTTGACGTCTTGCGGATCTGGGAGCACCTCGTTGATATCAGGCAGCTTGATCTGCTTGAGGATACGCTTCTCAACTGCAAGGCGATTGTACAGATCAGGGTTTGCCTGAGCACGAGCAGCCAAGGTCTGCACCTGTGCATATCTCTGTGACTCGGCGAAGATGTGCGGGTCTGAGACAGGAACGACGTCGGAGTTCTTCTCGAAGTCCTCTGCAGTCACACCCAGCTCTTGGCTCATCTCGTCTGGATTGTCTTCCAGATACCAACGATTCAAGCGACCGATGATCTTAAGGACTCGGGCTTGGCTAGTATGCAGGCGTGCATGGATCGAGGAGAACACCGCAGCGCCCTGCTCGATCAGCGCCTGAGTCGTGCCTACGGGGGCGTTCGATGTGACGTCAGCGATCTTCTCTTCGGCTGTAGTGACCACGCCCTTAGCTGCGCTGGTAAGCCATCCAAGCAACTGGAACAGGACAGCGGACGGCTGATTGAACGGCATCGGCATGGCGATCTTGCGGACGTCGTCCACGCCGGGTGCGCCTTCGATCTCCGTCACCTGCGTCGGCTCTACGATAAGGCTCTGCCCAGAGATCTTGCCGCCCTTGAGCTTGAGCATCGTCGGGCTGTTGTTTATATGAGCTGAGTCAAGCAGAGCACGCAGAGCCCCAGTAAGAGCAGCAGACAACCCTCCAATAAGATGAGGCAGACCAATAGCATAAGCACCTCGCCAAGGGATGAATTTAAACTCAACAATCCAGTCGAGCTTGCTCATCAACTCGTCGCCGTCTTCCCAGTTACGGTATAGACCGACGACTTCGCTGCTCAACTCATCGATCATCAGGATGTAAGGAGCACGCTCACCCTTAGACTTAGGATCGTCTTCGAGCTCCATCCAAGTGTAGATGTGGAACACACGACGGATACCGTCAATGTTCTCTGACTCGCTCTTGCGTCCTTCGATCTTGTTGTTTGCCTTCTCTGGCTTAGTCTCTTCTGGCTCTTGGCTCGCACGATAGACGTCGAGATCGATGTACAAGCCAGATGATATACGAGCCTCGAAGTCTTCCTGCGTGATGTCGTTGACCTCAGTCACACGGCTCGCAGTGTAGAAGTTCGCTGCAGCAAATGGAAGGTACACGTTATCGATCGGCAAGAACTCAGCGCATGGGCGCTTCTTGCTCTCGTCGTACCAGATCTTCATGTACTGTGAGCCGCCGAGCGGTAGCTGAGTGAGCAACTGCTCCTCCTCGTCACGGTACTCTTCGATCTTCTCCATCAACTGGTAGTTGAGATAGTCACGCTTACGGTCAGCGATTCGAGTCTTCTCTTCAGTCACTTCGCCGATGATCTTAGAGCGGACGGGACCGTCAGGTGGAAACAACTCCTTAATCGCACGAGCCGCAAAGTCTACGCAGCCCTCAGCCATGATCGGATGTACGACACGGGATGCGCCCATGAAGGCGGCTCCGCCCGGTGCGTCCTGCCCTAGCCCTGTACGGCGTAATCCCTCTTCGTATTGCTTGTCACGCCCCTCACGGGCTGACTTGTCCTTCTCTACTAGCTCAAGATATTTAAGCGCTACAGTACCTAGCTCATAGGAATCGATGACATCTGCAAGGTTCTCGTAGAAGTCTGGTGACTCGTCTGGACCGAGCAAGTCATCATCCATGCGGACAATCGCTGATCCGTCATCCTGCTCCTCGACATCCGCCTGATCAAACAGGTCTACCTCTGCTGTATCAGCGAACTCACTGTCTCCAAGAGCCTCAGGAGCGACAAATCGGTTGTAGTCTTGAGGTATAGGGAATTCTGTAGCCATTATTTAGCCTTTGTTAGTTCGTGGCGCATTGCGTCAAGCGATTTAGCGAATTGTACTTTACCACCACGTTTCATGTGAATACCTGTGCTGAACTCTTTGCGCATCGCAGGTGTGATCTCCATGTAATGCAGGGGCTCTGGTTTTCCTTCGACGTCTACTTTCGTCATTCCAGACTGTGCGCCGTACTTCTTGCCAAGTTTCTTGAGGTAGCTAGGGTATATCTCGTCATAATACTTCTTCATGCCCTCGCCGCCGACGGACAGGTCAAGCCCAGACAAGGATTTAAACTCAGGCACATCGCCGTCCTCAGCCTCCCATCGGTCTGCCTTAGGTGCGGACGAACCCTCATCCCCTACGATTTTTTTAGCTACATCCTTGCCGACAATCCCTGACAACTCTTTCTCGTCAAGACCTTCTTTCGCAAACACCTCACGACCATCCTTAATGGCGGACATACTAAACGTGCCGTCATCGTTCTTGTTGTAGTCGATGCGATCGATCTGCTTACTTAAGTCAAACCTTTCGGCAACACGCTGACCAGTGGGAAGTGCAACACGGTCATAGCCGCCGTCCACCGCCTCCTTGATGGCACGGCGCAGGGTAAGCTGATACCAGTCGTCCTTGTAGGGAGCGTCGGGGACTTTATATCGATTGCCAACTGAAGCATCAAACTGTTCATACAGATCCCTTGCTTGATCGGTAAGATTACGAGATTCCTCCATTAACTTGTTAAATTTTTCCACTTCTGAATCAGGTAGCGCTTCTGCTTCGTTCAACAATTGCTTTCTTTTTTGTTCAACAATGTTTAATTCTCTTTCTAACTGTAAGGATGTTTTTGCATTAGGATCAACATACCCCTTATCTCGCCCCGCCTGATGCCAGTCAGACTGCACCTCATCGACGAGCAGCGTCTTCTTGCCATCCGTTACACGGTCGCTGACACGGAGGTGGGCGAGGGCGTTGGGTTCGTCCCAGTGGGAGGAGCGATATTGTGGCTGCACAACTGAGGTGGCTTCGCTCAACAAATTTAATTTGTTTAATTCTTCAGGAGATGCCTCAACTTGATAATATGATTTTCCATATTTTGAATACAACTCATCTCTGTACTTTGCATAAGCAGCAAGCGCATTTACGGGCTGGTCAGGCAACGTCAGCACAATCTCACGGTAGTTCTCGCCGCCGGGTAGTTGATATCTTTCAAATTTAGGCGCTTTTGTCTCAGCGGCAAAATTCCTTGAGCTGTCTATTTCCTCACCTAGATTCTCAAATCTCAGAAAATCCTCAGGCGATTCAGGCTTAGCCTCAGGCGGCTTGCGATAACCATAAACAGTCTCACCCAACTGTATCTTGTTCTGAGCGATGTAGTCACGCACCTCATCTGCCGTGACGTTTGTCTTGCCCTTCAGGAACGTATCCAAGCCCATCGCACTGATCTCGTCAGCCTTGACGTTCTCGCCCTTCATGATGTCGTTTAGGAACGCCTGACCCTGCCCTGACTTGCGCTGAAGGTTCAGTGCCGCAGCCTCAGTCGGTGAGTAGAACCCGATCTGATTGGCGGGGGCGAGCACCTTCGATGGCTTACCGTCAGGCGAAGCGGCGTAGAGGTTAGGGGAGGGCATGAACGGCACATCACCCCTCATGTACATCTCGCTCGCCATCTCGCCTACGTCTTTCGCAAATGGTGTTACTGCCTTAGCTCCTGCCCTCACGCCCTTGATGCCGTACTTTGCTACTGGCTGAGCGAAGCCGATCACATCTAACATGCGTGGGTCGAGCGACATTGTCTGTCCGCTGCCAGTAATCGGAGCACGCTTGTATGGGTTGTCCTCTGTGTACTCTCGGCTGGTCTTGGTGTAATCTTGTAACGCCGTGCCAGCACCTTTAAGAGATCCCGCCAAAAACATATCAGCAAGGAAGTGCTTGACAGGATTCCTCTCCTCAAGCGGCTTGATCGCCTCACTCACAAACTCTCCTGCCTGATCCATGTAGCCACCGAGCGTACCAATCGCACGCTGCGTGAACGTCTGTGGCGTGGCTTGGATGACGGGGGCGTTCATAAGCTCCAGACGCTGCCGATCGATCTCAGCCTGACTAGGCTCTCCGCCTTCTGCCATCTTGACTGCGCCACCATTAGCGTACAACTGGTGCAACTGCGACATCGGTCTGTCAAAGCTCGCCGTCGGAACAATCTCACGACGCTGCTTCTCAGAGAGCAACATACGCTCCTCGACCGCACGAGCTTGTGCCTCACCCTCGGCACGCATGTACGTCTCTGTAGCATCCTCTTTCTGCTGCTTTTTCAGCTTGCGCATTTTGCTGTTCAACTCACCCCACTCTTTTTCATTCTTTGGGTCACGCTTTGCGGCATAGAACAACTCACCTAGACGCTCATTAATCTTTGCCATCTCAGGCGTGATGAATTGCTCCATCTCTCCCTTATTCGTGCCACGAGGGAAGCGCTCTTTGGTCTGAATTGAATGCTGCGCCTCATGCAGAAGCGCCTTTAGTTGCGTAATAGGATCTACAATTTCAGTGCCAATCGATATGGAGTTTCTCTCAGGAGAATATGTCGCACCAGCACCCGCCTCACGAGTAACAGGAATGTTTTTCATATCTGGATATGCATAAAACAGATTCTCGTGACGGATGATATCCCCAAGCGGAACAGTTTCTCCCAAAGATTCTGGCATCTTGCCAACCAACTTGGCTGATGCATCAGGTATCTCTTGCGACCAGACCTTGCTAGATGGGTTCTTGTAGTAACCCGTGTAGCGGTTAATCTCCGAGGGATCGATGCCAGCCTTATCCATCTTGAGCGCCATCTCGTACTTGTCCATATCCCAAGTGTTGGACTTCTGCCCAACGAACATCCCCAAGTCTTTGCCGCCCTTGCCTGTTGGGTTGCGCATCGCTGCACCTGCCCCGTACCCTGCGCCTGCAACGTTCATCGCTAGGTTGACAGCCTCGTCTGGGGCAACCTCATAGCCTCTTGCCGCCACGCTGGGGGCGGTGATCGCCTTAGCTGCGTCGTACACAAACTGGGGGGCGACGAGTCCTTCCTCACGGCTGTAGCGTGGCAAGATTGATAATCGATCGGCTTTTGGATTCATGCCGAATACACGGGATGTCTCGCTTGCTACGGTTGGGCTGTAGACGCCATCGGCTTGACCTGTGTCAGCCACCACGCCGTCGGGCAATTTCTTTGGCTTCTCATAGAACAGGCGTGGGCTTACCTCTCCGCCTTCCGCCATACGCTGTGGCTGATTCATCACCGCAAGGTTCGCCAGATCCATCTCCAGCATACGTGCAGCGTTAGGATTACGCACCGTGTCCGCTATCGCCTCCTGTGTAGGAGACTCGACCATGCCGCCGTCGGCGTACTCACCAGTCTTGATCTTGGCATCACGAGCTGTAATGAATCCCATAATGTTATCTAGCCATGCCTGATCGTGGTACTGAATCGGCGATGACATCGTGAAGGCTCTTGTGTCTGACGACTTGGGCGAACCCATCAATCGTCTGCCCTCGTAATAGTCTTTGAAGAAGACCTCAGCGGGTACGGTATCCGCAAGCGAGCCAGCATAGTTGCCTTTTAAGTGGACTGGGTATGTCTCGTGCGGAACCTTGGGCTTGGTGATGACACGCTCGCCGGGGGCGAACTCCATGATTTCATAACCAGTGCTGCCGATCGGCTTATCTAAGAGGACTCGATCGCTCGTTGCAAACCTTGCAGCCGCAGGCTCAGGAAACCCTAGCTTCTGAAACTCTGCCTTGTTCATTGTCTCAACAAACGCCTTGCGGAGATTGCCTGTTCCCTCTAGTTTCGACAGCAACTGCTCACGCAACTCAGGGTGCTGTACCCCGACAAAGTCTGCAAACGGATAAGTAATCTCTCCCGTTTTTTTGTTTTTCTTTTGTATACTTTTGATGCTGTCATCAAATTTCTTAGCTGACTCTGGAGATATGTCCGCAGGGTCAAACAGGTTTAGCAGCGTCTTAGTGGTCATCGTATTGAAGTCGCCACCAGTGCCAGACATCGATACGTGCGGTGCGTACACCTTGTCTACGCCCTGTAACGCCCTTTCGATCTGATTGTCCAGAACAGTGACGACGCCCTGTCCTGATGCCCATGCGTCTTTATTGTCACGACCAAACCTAGAGCCACCCTGTAGATTGACGTCCTCGTTTAATGGAATGCCATTGACACTGATCAGTCGCTTTCCTGCATCCGCAGAGTCGCCCACTAATGGGATGCTGGCGCTACCAAACATTGACTCAGGCGTGATGATCTTTCTTGGCTTGAGCTTGCGTTGCATGTCAAACTCAGCCGTGTACTCTGATGGCAGTCTGGACAGGTTAACTCCGCCCCCAGCAGGGTGATTCAATCCTAATACGGTTGTCTCTGCGGCGCTTAATCGTTCGTTGCTGAGATACTTTGACATAGCGGTGTCGTAATCAGGTAGCTTTGCGCTGGAAGGCAACGCCCCCGACGACTTACCCTTTGGCGTGAAGAAATCAATGAATGCATTAGTTGCTGTCTTAGCTTTAGCCATGATCACGCCGCATAAGGGTTCTCACGCTTGATGCGTGAATCGTCAATATAATCATTATCGTCGTAATGCTGCGCAGGGTCAATATCTAGGAAGCCCGCATCCCTCAAGTATCTTAATGCTTGCGACATAGTGTCACAATAATCGTCGTGCTGCGTCTCTGGGAACGAACAGACCTGCTGCACGAAGGGCTCAGCCCAGTCTCGCACGTAGCCCTTCTTCTTCGTAGACTCAGGCAGGTACACCCGACCAGCGGCGATGATGTTTGATATCAGGTGGACACGCTGCACCTTGTCCAGCTTGCCGGGGTTGTAGCCCCTAACCTGAACGTGAGCACGCCCCAAGTCCTGAATGAGCGACTGACCGCTTGCCTTCTCCTCGATCAGGACGAGGTCGACTCGTTTGCCCGGCTCACCATACACCGCCGTGTAGTCATCCAGCAGCTTGGGCTTGAGGTCTGGGTACGCCAGATGCTCTGACCAACAATCCAGCAGCATCGCACACAGGGGGCGATCGAGCGGCTTGAAGATGCCCCATACGGAACACGCTGTAGGATCGCCTGTCGTGCGCTCTGTGAAGGCTGTATCGTAGGACTGCAGCACATACTCGAACTGTGGGAACTCACGCTCTGCGGGCCAGAGCCTGAACCAGTCACGATTGATGATGCCGCCCTCCTCTGGATCGATGATCTCGGCGTAGATCTCCTGCCTGCCGATCTTCGTCCCCTCGTAGCTCAGGATCTGCTCTCGGAAGCTGGGGGCAAGGTTGTCGATGTTCGAGTAGGTCGAGGCGGTGGTCACCACGACGTTGTCACCGTCACGCTCAATCAGCTCAAGGATCAACTCCTTAGGCTTAGGCGTCGTGGTCGCCAAGATACGTGTGCGCTCCCCTAGCCGCACAGAGAACATGATCATGTCCCATGACTCTCTGAGGTACTCCCACGCCGCCAGCTCGTCGAGCCAAGCCCCATGATACTGACCTCCTCGAAAGCGCTCAGGCTCCGAGCTCGGCACGCCCTTAATCAGCGAGCCATTGATCAGCTTGATCTCGTGGTACGACTTGTTGTAGTCCTTGATCAAGGCAGGGGGGATGACGTTCAGCAGACCTGAGTCACCCTCAAAGCACGTAGAGCGCACATCGGCACTGGTGGGGGCGGACACCAGCCACCTACTGTTAGGCGTCGTCCATGCCCACCAGCCGATCTGTTCTGCCGCCACCCTTGTCTTACCAGCGCCACGACCCGCCAGAAGCAGCCAGATCGACCACCAGTCACCTGAGGGCAGGATCTGATGGGGGTGCGCAGCCCCTAGCCACTTGAGCCGCCAGTCGAAGGCGGTCTTCTGATCGATGGGGGCGGCGTCGTACTCATTGCGGAACTCGGCGCTCTTAATTAAAGCCAATGTGCTGCTTATGGTGTCAGGCACGCCCTGAGGGCGCACCTTAGCTTTCTTCTGATTCATTCTGGAGCTGTAGCTTGCGCTCAAAGTTCAAGATCGTCTCATCCAGAGTATTCGAGTGCTTAATCTCCACAGGAGCCTCGCTGTCACCAGCCAAGATCTGACGGTCGCCGTACCTGCGTGGGTTCCACTTGGACAACAGCTTGAGCCGCAGCTCAACACGGTTCTTCTGCCACTGGACGTAGCCAGAATCAATCCTGCTCGAACCCTCAAGCGTCACGCTCTCTGGGCGCTCATCGATGATTGCCAGCGCATCCTCAGCAATTGCGTCGGTTCCAAGTTCCCTCGCCTGTGCGAAGCGTGCGGAAAGTTCTTTGTCTTTGCGCAGCCAATCGTAGAATGTCGACCAAGTCGGCTTATCATCCTCCCTGCATATTTCACGCAAAGGAGTTCCGTCCGAAACTCGTGTACATATTTCGTCTAACAGCTCAGGCGTCTGTTTTGTCGGTCTTCCCATCTTTGCCATCTGCTTTCTCTCAAAGCGTTGCGATGTCGGTAGTTTACTGTCATTCCTGTATACCGTTCAACTGTTATGCAGACTAGGAAACAGTACGGAGCTCTGGACAAAACTCCCCCTAGGGTAGCCGTAGCCACCTTCGAGGTGTTCCGTTTGCATACTGAGGTATCCAGTGACTATCGCAACGGGCTGTGCTTATCGCTCATTATTCCAGCACAACTGATCAGACTATCGCCCCCTAATGTGCGGAGACCCGATGCCGCTCTGATCGAGCTTGTCACTACAGGGTGCTTGTTTCCAGCTCTCCCACCAGATTGACCTGATGGAGCCGTTCATCGCTTGGTGCTTCCTGTAGCCGCTCTCAACTCCCACGGCTGGGGCTTTCGCTTAGTTCCCCACTTCCATCTGCATGACCCGATGCGGTCAACCCTAAAATCATCATGCATGACGGGAAAATAGAAAAACCGCTTTAGTCTATGCCCCGATTGGAAAACAGCCTTTGTGGGGCTGGACCCCTGAACGGGGCGGGACACAGATTAAAGCGGTCTTTTCTCATCGGTTTTCCAATCCCGACAATATGTACATATTTTACTACAACTAGGGATCATGTCAATCCCCAGCCCACTAATTACCAACCAAATTTGTCGGCGCAGATCGGACCGATGCCACGGTCAATCGACTCCTGATTACTCAACTCACGGGCGCAGATAGCGCACTGACCGAACTTACGACCGTATGCAATCGCTGCGGCTTCTGGATCGGCAGCAGCCACCAAGATACTAGCCTCTGTCGATTCGTCGCACTCACGGCTCTTGAAGAGCTTGCCGCCTGCAATCTTGCCGAGGTAGGTCTCGCCCGCCTTGACATAAATAGCGCCTGCGTTGTTGCCTGTCACTGGCGCAGGTGAGAAACGGAAGTCAGCCAGACGCAGCTTGGGGCGCTTGATGCCTGCCGCCATTGCCTTAGAGAAGGACACCTCGATCTTGCTGATGTCGATCTGTGGTGCTGCCTCAACACGAGCTGCACGCTCGACGTTGCGCTCTGCATCCTTGGCAACACACTTCTGAACTGCTGCGAGCTGCTTCTCTGTCAACGAGCCGAACTTAACCACAGCATCCAGCATCGACTGGGCAAACTCAAAGCGAGGGGCTGTCTTAATCATCCATGCGTGCTCGGCTGGGTACTGAGCAGCGAAGGCATCGATCGTGGCTGTGGCTTGGCGCTCTTTGCGAGCTGCTGTTGATGTACGAGCCTTGAGGCGGTATTGAGGAGACGTCTTGAACTCGTGGAAGCCTGCGCCCTTGCAAGAGAAGCATTCACCAAGGGTGTAGCCAGTGTAGCCAACAAACTTGCCAGAGCCATTGCACTTCTTGCAGTTTTCTTTGTACAAAACTGTTGTAACGACTTCACCCATCAGTGCAGGAACATCATCAATCATGTCAATCAGTGTATTCATCTCATCTCTCCTTGGTTCTGAGCAATTTGTCAGTAGAGATAATTTAACAGAATATTAACGATTGTGCAAACTATTTTATTAGGACTTACCCTAATAGGTGGGGACTCGATAAAGCACGATTTCCACTAGACATTAAAACACTAACAGTCCAGAGTGCAAGTGCCTGCCAAGGAACTTATGTCTGCAAGACTGCTGCTGTTTAAATCAGGCGGCTAAGACCTGAACCCCACACGGCTGAGGACTGTGGGCTGGAGTTGATACCAGCGATTCACCTCATGGTTTCTTATGTTCACCATGTTCTCACAGCCCTCATGCGTGTGAGTCCTCGTCTCTCCGAGGTGTCTGTAATATCTTACACGAAACAGAACGCCAGAATCATCAACGCTCCGAGGGTTACTGCGATGACGTCGTCTTTCATGACAGCTCCGCAATCATCTCGTTGATATCTTGAGTGGACTTGTCTGTCAGCTTACGCTCTAGCCACGCAGCAGGGCGTCCACGGCGATCTAAGACGCTGAAGGTACTCTCGACCCATCCACGGGCGTCGAGCTCGCTAGGGGCGCTGTAGCCCTGTCCTTTGACCACGTTTGATGTCGCCTCGATGATGCATGGGATTCCTGCCAGTCTGTATTCGAATTTCATGGTGATCTCTCTCAGGTTAGGTGGCAACGTTGCCACTGAGAAGAAATATAACACGGTTTCGTTAATATTTTGTAAACACCAGCAATTATTTACTAGGTGTTTTCCCTATGTTAATTATTTGCAACACTTCTTCTTTCTATCTCCCGATTGATATACCAGACAGCCTTCTTTAGATCCTCTATGGCGTCCTCTTTGAGATCAGCACGCCAAATATATTTGATGGCATTGCCCAAACAAAACCCCATATGCTCAGTGATCTGGATGCACTCAATGCCAGATGGGTGACTGGTGTAATGGGGCGGGTGGTTGACCAAATCGTTAATCTCTTTAAGCGTCTCGAGCGCAATGTCGGCAACAGTCATAGGATGTGCGTAGCCTCCTTTTTCATACGCTTTATCAAATTCTTTGTTTACCTCATCTATGTTAATACTAAGTGGTTCGCCACCATTTAATTCAACAAGGTATTCATTTAAAGTTTGATTCATACTTCGCTCCTAGTAATTCGACTTTGGGTTCATGAAACAGCCACGCTGCTGCGGGGTCTGGGTGTGGCTTGAAGGTTGCCAGCCACCGCTTGTGCTCCGCCATCTTCAGTTTTATATCAAACATACTGGTGTCACGCCCGTCTGACTTGCGCTCTCTGGGGGCGTTTACGCCTTTGCCAAGCCTGATGATGCGCACTGGGCAACGGCTTGTCTCTGTGTGATTCCAACCCTGTACATGAGCTTTTCTTATCTCAAGCAACCTGTCAACAGCGGCGGTCACTTGTGCGTCCGTCATGCCGCATGATGCTGCAATCTCTTTGATTGTGCCAGAAGTGATTCGCTCAAGGGTGAGGTACACCTTGTGGATGATTGTGTTTTCTTCTTTGTTCATGTGTTGCGCTCCTTTAATAGGGCTTCAATTTCTCTCACTAACCTAATACCATTGAACTGCTTGCTATACATTACAAGCTCCTCATCCGTCAGCCCGACCCAAGGCTTTTTGACGTTGGTACGAGCCTCTTGGTATAACTTTAAATAATATTTTGACAGTTCGTATTGTCTCTCATATAAATCTTTTAGCTGCTTGATCTCTGCCTTGCACAGATCGACAAGCTCCCATGCTGCGCTGTCTTGCTCACGCTTGGGTGGTGCGGCGTAGAGTTTTGTTCCAACAGGTATTGCGTAGAGGGCGCAGTCGTATTTAGGGGCTTTTCTTCCTGTCATGTAGCGCAGCTCTCCGTCTTCAATACAAGCTATCAGATCGAGCGCCACAGGCTCTTGCTTCTCTGCCTCCTCAATGG
>Ga0209615_100036_pt1 | contig 14778 bp, 10 predicted proteins | sample 4B3metaG_FD_184151 | JGI IMG/M metagenome (GOLD analysis project Ga0209615, IMG submission 184151) | Freshwater bacterial and archeal communities from Indian Creek, Illinois, USA to study Microbial Dark Matter (Phase II) - 4B3 metaG... | ecosystem: Environmental > Aquatic > Freshwater >... | reverse complement strand
TGGCGCTCGACGGCCTGCGCCAGCGCACCCTGGTGTTCGAGAGCAGCGGCGGGCGCGTGCCGCGCTTTGAGCACAACTTCCAGCGCGCCGTGGGCGTGCCCGAGCAAGCCGCCGTGCTGCTGGGGCTGCTGATGCTGCGCGGGCCGCAGACCGCGGGCGAGCTGCGCCTGAACGCCGAGCGCTGGTACCGCTTCCTCGACATCGCTTCGGTCGAGGCCTTTTTGGAGGAACTGCAGCAGCGCCCGGCGCAAAAGGGCGGGCCGCTGGTGGCGCTGCTGCCGCGCCAGCCCGGTGCGCGCGAGCCGCGCTGGGCCCATCTGCTGTGTGGCGCACCGGCACCCGAGTTGCTGGCCGAGGCGGGGGGCGCTGGGCTGGGAATTGGAAAGGGGACGGAGCTGGCAACCCAACTGGCCGCGCTGGCCGAGCGCGTGCAGGCCCTAGAGCAGCAGGTGCAGGATTTGCAGCAGCGGCTGGAGCAGGCCGGGGTCTGAGCAGGCGTTGGCCCACAAGGGCCTTTGGCTGCTGCAGCCTAGGCCAGTTTTTGTGGTACGGCCCTACCCTGCCCGGCCCCACTCGGCCCTGCCTGAACCCGCTGTCACCGCCCGGACAGCGCTGCCGTTGGGTGCGTGCTACAAAGCGATGGTCGTGCCACGACGCCACAAAGGAGACCCACCCCATGGACTTGGCTTTCACGCCCGAAGAACAGGCTTTTAGAGCCGAAATCCGCGCCTGGGTGCGCGCCCACCTGCCGCCCGAACTGGCGCACAAGGTGCACCACGCGCTGCGCCTGAGCCGCGACGATCTACAAGGCTGGGCCCGCATCCTTGGGCGCAAGGGCTGGCTGGCCAGCGGCTGGCCCAAAGCCTTTGGCGGCCCGGGCTGGAACGCGGTGCAAAAACACCTGTTCGAAGAAGAATGCGCCCTTGCCGGGGCCCCGCGCGTGATCCCCTTCGGCCCGGTGATGGTGGCCCCGGTCATCATGGCCTACGGCAGCCCCGAGCAGCAGCAGCGCTTTTTGCCCGGCATAGCCAGCGGCGAGGTCTGGTGGTGCCAAGGCTACAGCGAGCCCGGCGCCGGCTCCGACTTGGCCAGCCTCAAAACCCGCGCCGAACACCGGGGCGACCACTACCTCGTCAACGGCCAAAAAGCTTGGACCACACTGGGCCAGCACGCCGACTGGATTTTTTGCCTGGTGCGCACCAGCAACGAAGGCAAGCCGCAGACCGGCATCAGCTTTTTGCTGATCGACATGAAATCGCCCGGCATCACGCTGCGCCCGGTGCGCCTGCTCGATGGCGAATACGAAGTCAACGAGGTTTTTTTCGACGATGTGCAAGTGCCTCTGAACAACCTCATTGGCCAGGAAAACAAAGGCTGGAGCTACGCCAAGCACCTGCTCAGCCACGAGCGCACCAACATCGCCGAAGTCAACCGCGCCAAGCGCGAGCTCGAGCGCCTCAAGCGCATCGCCCAAGCCGAAGGGGTGTGGCACGACGCCCGCTTTCGCGACCAGATTGGGCTGCTTGAAGTCGATGTGGTGGCGCTCGAAATGCTGGTGCTGCGCGTGCTGGCAGCCGAAAAATCGGGCAAAAACCCGCTCGACATCGCCGGCCTGCTCAAAATCCGTGGCAGCGAAATCCAGCAGCGCTACGCCGAGCTGATGATGCTCGCCGCCGGCCCCTTTGCACTGCCCTTCATCTTTGAGGCCATGGAGGCCGGCTGGCAAGGCGAATTCCCCGGCGGCGTGCTGGGCAATGCCCCGCTGGCAGCCAATTATTTCAACTTACGCAAAACCACGATTTATGGCGGCAGCAACGAGGTGCAGCGCAACATCGTGGCCCAAACCCTGCTCGGCTAAAGCCCCCCGGAGACACCCATGGATTTCGATTTTTCCGACGAGCAACTGCAACTGCGCGAAGCCGTGCGGCGCTGGGTGCACAAAGCCTACCCCTTCGAGCGCCGCCGCGCCGCCACCGCCGCCGGCGGCTTTGATCGTGCCGCTTGGAACGAACTGGCCGAACTCGGCCTGTGCGGCCTGACCGTGACCGATGCCCACGAGGGACTGGGGCTGGGCGCGGTGGAAGCCATGCTGGTGCAAGAGGAGCTGGGGCGCGGCTTGGTGCTCGAGCCCCTAGAGCAGACCTTTGTCGCCGCCTCGGTGCTGCAGGCCTTTGCGCCCACCAGCGTGCAAGCGCAGTGGTTGCCGCGCTTGGCCAGTGGCACGGCGCTGCTGGTGTTGGCGCACGTGGAACGGGGCTTGCGCCACCGGCTGGGGGCCGTGGCGACCCAAGCGGTCGCGCAGCCGGCCACTTCGCAAGCGGGGCGGCCTAGTGCCCAAAGCGCGGGGCAAGCCGAGCCGCAGGGCGAAGTCTGGCTGCTCGACGGCGCCAAGAGCCTGGTACCCGCCGGCGACTGCGCCGACGCCTTTCTGGTGCCGGCCCAGACCGCGCAGGGGCTGGCGCTGTTTTTGGTGCAACGCAGCGCCGCCGGGGTGCAAACCCGAGCCTACCAAACCCAGGACGGCAGCCGCGCCGCCGAAGTCAGCTTTGCGCACAGCCCGGCGCAGCTGCTCAGCACCGACGGCTTGGCGGCGCTGGAGTGGGCCGCCGACGTCGGCATCGCCGCCGCTTGCGCCCAAGGCGTGGGCGTGATGGAGCAGACGCTGGCACTCACGCTGGATTACCTGAACACGCGCCAGCAGTTCGGGGTGCCGATCGCCAGCTTTCAGGCCCTGCGCCACCGCGTGGCCGACATGAAAATGCAGCTCGAGTTGGCGCGCAGCATGAGCTACTACGCCACCCTCAAGCTTGGTGCGCCTGCCCCCGAACGGCGCCAGGCGCTGGCGCGCGCCAAGGTGCAACTGGGGCAGTCGATGCGCTTCGTCGGGCAGCAAGCGGTGCAGCTGCACGGCGGCATTGGCGTCACCGACGAGTACATCGTCAGCCACTGCTTCAAAAAGCTGACGCAGCTCGAGCTCACCTTGGGTGACACCCTGCACCACCTCGACGAGGTGTCGGCGCGCATGGGCGCCAGCGCTGGGGTGTTTGCCTAACAATCAGCGCAGCAGCAGCCAAGTCAGGGCCAGCACCAGCACGAGCAAGGCCGCCACGGCATACCAGCTCCAAGGCCGTTTGGGTTCGGCGTAGGGGTCTTGCAGGCTGCGCTCGGCCCCCGCGGGCAGCTGCGCCACCCCGGTGAGCGCCGCCCCGAAGGGGATGTTGAGCCGCGCCCGGATGTTGACCGCCCAGCCGTTGGCGTCGAGCAAAGGGCCCAAGTTGCGCTGGCGCAACTTGAACCAAGCCAACAACATCGCCGGGCCGGAAACCAGCAGCAGCAGACCCAGCAGCACCAGCGGCATCTGCCACAGCGGCAGGCGCAAAAAACCGCTCATGATCGCGGCCAGCGCCGTGCCCAGCGCCCCCAGCGCCAAGCCGATGGCGGCAAAAATACCCGCAAAGCGCGCGATGTCGAAGGCCTGCGAGGCAACCGGCGCGGCCGCACCCGGCACCGCCGCCGCCGCCCCGGCCGCCGATTGGGCCTCGACGTTTTGCTCGCGCGCCGCCGCCAAACGCTGCGCCTGGGCGCTGATGAAGCGGGCCAAGCGCCGGTACGGCATCCAGAACGCTTGTGGCACGCTGATGGGCGCCTCGACCACGCGCAGCACCTGCGCCTTCCAGTCGCGCCCTTGGCGGTCGTAAAAGAGCGCATTGCGCCCGGCCACCAGCATCTCGTCGGCGTCGCCGCCGGTCAGGGCAGCGACGATAGTGATCGGCTCCTCGCCGGGACGCGTGCATTCGCAGTAGATCAGGTAGGCACCCGAGAGCGGGGCCAGCGCGCTGTGGCGCTCCAGATCGGCCACACGCAGGCACAGCGTGCAGCTGCGCTGGTCGATGTAGAGCGTGCCGGCCTGAAAGATGGCCAGGTGTTGCTGACCGTAAAAATCGCTCAGATTGACGAAGTTGCGCAGCAGCGGCACGAGGTCGCGGCGCAGCCGCAGCAGCAGCTCGAGCCCTTCGATGCCGGCGGCACTGGCATCGGCGCTGCGGTCTTGTTCGATCAGGGCCGCCAGCCGGGCGGGCACCGGACTGTCGAACAACTCGCGCAACGCGGTAGGGCTCCAGTCTGCCAAAGCGCTGTTGGGGCGCTGCGCCAGCCAGGCGCGGTAGTCGGCCAAGCGCGCACCCAGATCGTCCCACTGGGCGGGCGTCAGCGCTTCGCAGTCGCCCAGCAGCGGCCGCACCGCCAGTTCGCGCAGCGCGGCCAAGCGGCTCTGCCAGGCCGGGTTGATGCCCACGCACAAAGGCAGGTTAGCCCCCGGCTGCACCCGAGCCAGCGGCAAGGCGGCCAGTTCGGCGCTGTCGGCGTGCAGGGTGAGGGGGGCCAGTTCGGTGTAGCGCGCCTCGTCGGGGTTGAGCGCCGCCTCGGCGCGGGGGTCGAAGTCGAGCAGCCGGCAGCGGGTAAAAAAATCGTCCACCTTGGCCTGTACGGCGTCGTAGGCTTGCAGGGCCGCCGGCTGCCCAGTGGCCGCAGCTTCCAGCCCAGCGCCGGGCTCGTGCGGGGCGCGCTGGCGCCAGTCCAGTGCCTGTTGTGCCTGCTGCAGAAAGGCCATCAGGCCCGCTTGCGTGGCCCCAGGCTGGCCGCTGCGGTCGGTCTGCGCGCCTTGGGTGGCGATGAGGTGCGCGATCAGCTCGGCGCAGGCGGCATCTGGGGCCAGCTCAACCGGCACCACGCCATCGCCATTGGGCAGCGCGGGTGGAAAGAGGCGCGCCGGATCGCTCAGGTCGTCCAGGCACAGCTGCTCGGCTGTGGCTTTGCCCAAGCGCTGCAGCACCTGGTGTGCGGCGGCAAACAGCGCCGCCCCCGCTGCCGTGTCGGTGCGCAGCGCATCCAGCGGCAAGTCGGCACCGGGTTGAAACAGCAGCTGCGGGTTGTGCAGCCGCTCACAGACCCAGCGCACCGCGTGCAGCAGCTCGGGCACCCGGATGCTGCCGTCGCCATCGGTGTCGATGCGCTGCAGCGTGCGGCTGTCGAACTCGAGGCCACTGGTCGGGCAGGCCAGCACGGCCCACAGCTTCTGGTCGAGCTGATCGAGGCTGCGCAAATCCTGCGCCGTTTCGATGCGCACCTGGTCAAAGCCGCCGCTGCGAAAAAAACGCCAGCGATGCAGGCCGCTCATCTCCAGGGATTCGCTCATTTTTGGCTCCGAGCACAAAAAAACCGCTGCCAGCGGCCCAAGTGGCTGGCAGCGGTTGCAGATGCTATCACTTTGCGCGGGCCCGGTGCCACCACCGCACCGAGACCGTGCGCTGTTTCAATGCAAGTCGAAGCGGTCCAGCTCCATCACCTTGACCCAGGCGGCGACAAAGTCCTGCACAAACTTGCGCTCGTTGCCGCGCTCGGCATAGACCTCGGCCAGCGCCCGCAGTTGCGAGTTGGAGCCAAACACCAGATCGGCCACGGTCGCGGTCCACTTCAGGGCGCCGCTCTTGCGGCAGCGGCCCTCGAGCACGTGCGGATTGGCGGCCGAACGCGCCCACACCGTGCCCATGTCGAGCAACTGGGTGTAGAAGTCGGTCGAGAGCACGCCGGGGCGCTGCGTGAACACGCCGTGGCGGCTGCCGCCGCTGTTGGCCCCGAGCACGCGCAAGCCGCCCACCAGCACCGTGAGTTCGGGTGCGGTCAGGGTCAGCAGCTGCGCGCGGTCGATCAGCAGCTCGGCGGCGTGGGCTTCGCAGCCGGGGGCGGCGTAGTTGCGCAAGCCGTCGGCGCGCGGCTCGAGCACGGCAAACGAGGCCACATCGGTTTGCTCGGGCAGCGCGTCGGTGCGCCCGGGGTGAAACGGCACCTCAATGGCATGGCCCGCGGCCTTGGCCGCAGCCTCCACCGCTGCGCCGCCAGCGAGCACGATCAAGTCGGCGAGCGAGACTTTTTTGACCGAGCCGGCGTTGAAGCGCTGCTGGATGGCCTCGAGTTGGGCCAGCACGCTGGCGAGCTGCACCGGGTCGTTGGCGGCCCAGTCTTTTTGCGGCGCCAGCCGGATGCGCGCGCCGTTGGCGCCGCCGCGTTTGTCGGAACCGCGGAAGGTGCTCGCAGCGCCCCAGGCCGTGGCCACCAGTTGCGCCACGCTCAGGTTTGAGGCCAGCACCTGGACTTTGAGCGCCGCCACGTCGGCGGCGTCGATCAGCGGCTGCGTGGGGGCCGGCACCGGGTCTTGCCAGATCAGCACCTCGGGCGGCACCAGCTTGCCTTGGTAGCGCGCGCGCGGCCCCATGTCGCGGTGCGTGAGCTTGAACCAGGCGCGGGCAAAGGCGTCGGCGAAATCGGCCGGGTTTTGCTGAAAGCGGCGCGCGATTTTGTTGTAGGCCGGGTCAAAGCGCAGCGCCAGGTCGGCGGTGGTCATGATGGTTTTCACGCGCTTGGCGGGGTCGTGCGCCGCTGGGGCCAGGTCTTTGTCGGCCACGTTGACCGGCTCCCACTGCCAGGCGCCGGCCGGGCTCTTGACCAGGTTCCAGTCGTAGCCGAACAGCATCTCGAAGTAGCTGTGGTCCCACTGCGTCGGGGTCGGGGTCCAGGCGCCTTCGAGGCCGCTGGTGATGGTGTCGCCGCCCTTGCCCGTGCCTAGGCTGTTGGCCCAGCCCAAACCCTGTTGCTCGATCGGCGCGCCTTCGGGCTCGCGCCCCACATGCGCCTCGGGGCCGGCCCCGTGCGCCTTGCCAAATGTGTGGCCACCGGCCACCAGGGCCACGGTTTCCTCGTCGTTCATGGCCATGCGGGCGAAGGTCTCGCGGATGTCGCGCGCCGAGGCCAGCGCGTCGGGCACGCCGTTGGGGCCTTGCGGGTTGACGTAGATCAGGCCCATCTGCACCGCACCCAGCGGTTTGGCCAGATCGCGCTCGCCGCTGTAGCGCTTGTCGCCCAGCCACTCGGTTTCGGGGCCCCACCAGATGTCGTCCTGCGGCTCCCAGATGTCGGGGCGGCCACCGGCAAAGCCAAAGGTCTTGAAGCCCATCGACTCCAGCGCCACGTTGCCGGTGAGGATGAGCAAATCGGCCCACGACAGGTGCTTGCCGTACTTTTGCTTGATCGGCCACAGCAGGCGCCGCGCCTTGTCGAGGTTGCCGTTGTCGGGCCAGCTGTTCTCGGGGGCAAAACGCTGCGCGCCGTGGCCGGCACCGCCGCGGCCGTCGTGGATGCGGTAGGTGCCGGCGGCGTGCCAGGCCATGCGGATAAAGAAGGGGCCGTAGTGGCCGTAGTCGGCCGGCCACCAGTCCTGCGAGTCGGTCATCAGCGCCTTCAGGTCTTGCACCACGGCGTCGAGGTCGAGTTCGGCGAAGGCTTTTTTGTAATCAAAGTCTTTGCCCATCGGGTTCGATTTGCAGCCGTGCTGGTGCAGGATGCGCAGATTGAGCTGCTCGGGCCACCAGTCGCGGTTCGAGCGCACGCCCGCCACCGCCGGGGCGGTGGGGGCACCGTGGAAGGGGCATTTGGATTCGGTTGTCATGGTCTCATCTCCTGGTTGTCAAAGTGAACGGGGTGGCAGGTGCGTACAGTGTAGGCCGAGGCTATCGGGTGTCGGGATTGGTTTTGTCTAATTGATCAATAGGCGCCGGTGCGCGCTTGCGGGCTGGCCTAGGCGTGCAGCCGCGAGTGGCGCGGCAGGCGCGCGGCCAGAAACTCCATCTGGTCGGCCAAGATGCGGCGGTTGCGCAAAATAAAGTCCTCCCACAAGCTGGGCACATAGGGGGTGTAGAGCAGCGGCATGCGCGCTTGTTCGGGCGTGCGGTTGCCCTTGCGGTGGTTGCAGCTGCGGCAGGCGGTGACCACGTTCATCCAATGGTCGCCGCCTTTTTGGGCCAGCGGCCGGATGTGCTCGCGCGTGAGAAACGATTCGGGGAACGAGTCGCCGCAGTAGGCGCACAGGCTGCGGTCGCGGGCGAACAGTTTTTCGTTGTTCAGGCTGGGCTTGAGCTCGAAAGGGTTGATGTTGGGCACACCGACGGTGCCGATGATGGAGTTGACCTCGATCACCGACTGAAGCCCGCTGGCGGCGTTGATGCCGCCCCGAAACCGCGCCACGCGCAGGCCCGCCTCCCAGCGCACCTCGCCGGCTGCGTAGTGCAGCACGGCCTGCTCTAGGCTGATCCACGACTGCGGCACGCCCTGTGCCGACAATTTCAAGACCTTCACCAAACCTTGCCTCCGCGTGCTTTGGCCTTGGCCGCCACGCGCCGCGCAGCCACCAGAGCCACCACAGAAACCCGGCCCACCGGCAACCGAGCCAAGGCAGCGGCGGGCAGAGGCGCAACCCAGATGGGTTTGTGTCAATATAGCGCGCTTTGGTTGCGGTTCGGCGACACCCGACCCAAATCTTTACCCTTTACGCATGAAAATCATCCAAGGCATGGCCAACCTGCTGCGCCAAGCACGCTCCCTCGGGGGCTGCGCGCTCACCATTGGCAACTTCGACGGCGTGCACCGCGGCCACCAGGCCATGCTGGCGCTGCTGGGCAACGAGGCGCGGCACCGTGGCCTGCCCAGTTGCGCCCTCACTTTCGAGCCGCACCCGCGCGACTATTTCGCGCAAAAGTACCGCCAGCCCGACTTGGCCCCGGCGCGCATCGCCACCTTGCGCGACAAGCTGCACGAACTGCGCCGCTGCGGCATGGAGCGCTGCGTGATCCTGCCCTTTGACGAGCGCTTGGCGGCGCTGCCGGCGCAGGCCTTCATCGACCAGGTGCTGATCGGGGCGCTGGGCGCGCGCTACGTGCTGGTGGGCGACGATTTCCGCTTTGGTGCCCAGCGCCGCGGCGACTACGCGCTGCTCGATGCCGCGGGCAGCGCCCAAGGCTTCGACGTGGCGCGCATGATGAGCTACGAGGTGCACGGCCTGCGCGTCTCCAGCTCCGAGGTGCGCGAGGCGCTGGCCGCTGGCCGCATGGCCGACGTGGCCGCCCTGCTGGGCCGGCCCTACGCCATCAGCGGCCACGTGGTGCATGGGCGCAAGCTCGGACGCGCGCTGGGCGCGACGGCCAGCGGGGCTGGCGACGGCTTTCGCACCCTGAACCTGCGCTTTGACCACTGGAAGCCCGCCGCCAGCGGCATCTTCGTGGTGCAGGTGCATGGGCTGGACCCAGACCCCGCGGCGCCGCCGCTGCCCGGCGTGGCCAACCTCGGGGTGCGGCCCTCGCTCGACCCCGACGACGCCAACGGCGGCCGGGTGCTGCTCGAGACCCACTGCCTGGCCTGGCCCGAGCGCGTGCAGCAGGCCCTGCGCGGCGCCACCACGCCGGGTGAGGCCTACGGTAAAATCATCCGCGTCGAACTGCTGCACAAACTGCACGACGAGCTGCGCTACGATGGCCTCGAGGCCCTCACGCGCGGCATCGCACAAGACTGCGCCGACGCCCGCGCCTGGTTTGCCGCCCGGTCTGCAGCCCCCACCTGAGCACGCCCATTCGGGGCTGGCGCGGCACCCTCTCTGTCAGCCGGCCCGCTCACCGCACCCCCCTACCGCCATTGCCATGCCAGACGCCACCCCGACCGACTACAGCGCCACGCTGAACCTGCCCGACACGCCCTTTCCCATGCGCGGCAACCTGCCGCAGCGCGAACCGGGTTGGGTACAAGAGTGGAACGAGCACGGCCTGTACCAGCGCCTGCGCGCCGCGCGCGTGGGTGCGCCCAAGTTCATCTTGCACGACGGCCCGCCCTATGCCAACGGCCAGATCCACATCGGGCACGCGGTCAACAAGGTGCTCAAAGACATGATCGTCAAAGCGCGCCAGCTGGCCGGCTTTGACGCGCAGTACATCCCGGGCTGGGACTGCCACGGCCTGCCGATCGAGAACGCGATTGAAAAGCTGCACGGCCGCAAGCTGTCGCGCGATCAGATGCAGACCAAGGCACGCGCCTTCGCCACCGAGCAGATCGCGCAGCAGATGGCCGACTTCCAGCGCTTGGGCGTGCTGGGCCAGTGGGGCCAGCCCTACAAAACCATGGACTTCGCCACCGAAGCCCACGAGATCCGCGCCTTCAAGCGCATGATGGAGCGCGGCTTCGTCTATCGCGGCCTCAAGCCGGTCTATTGGTGCTTCGACTGCGGTTCCTCGCTGGCCGAGTTCGAGATCGAGTACCAAGACAAACAAAGCCAGAGCCTGGACGTGGGCTTTTTGTGCGCCGAACCGGCCAGGCTGCTGCACGCCTTCTTTGGCCACAGCGGCCTGCCGCACGTGGATACCGCCGAGCTTGCGCGCCAGCCCATGTACGCCGTGATCTGGACCACCACCGCCTGGACCATTCCGGCCAACCAGGCCCTGAACCTCAACCCCGAGCTGATCTACGCGCTGGTGCACACGCCGCGCGGCTTGCTGGTGCTGGCCGAATCGCTGGTGGAAAAATGCCTGGCGCGCTTTCAGCTGCAAGGCAGCGTGCTCGCCACCGCCCCCGGCCGCGCGCTGGAGCTGATCAATTTCCAGCACCCGCTGGCGCACGTGCACCCCGGCTACGAGCGCTCAAGCCCGATCTACCTCGCCGACTACGCCACCGCCCAAGACGGAACCGGCATCGTGCACTCGGCCCCGGCCTATGGCGTGGAAGACTTCAACTCCTGCGTCGCCCATGGCCTGAAGCTCGACGAGATCCTCAACCCGGTGCAGGGCAACGGCCAGTACGACGAGGCGCTGCCCCTGTTTGGCGGCCTCAACATCTGGAAGGCCTGCCCGGTGATCATCGACACCCTGCGCGCGCACGGCCGGCTGTTTGGCACCGAGACCATCAGCCACAGCTACCCGCACTGCTGGCGCCACAAAACGCCGGTGATCTACCGCGCCGCCGCGCAGTGGTTCGTGCGCATGGACGCGGGCAGCGGCGTGTTCACGCAAGACGCCGCCGAGCAGACGCTGCGCCAGTCGGCGCTGCAAGCCATCGAGCAAACGCGCTTCTACCCAGAAAACGGCCGCACCCGGCTGCGCGACATGATCGCCAACCGGCCCGACTGGTGCATCAGCCGCCAGCGCTCCTGGGGCGTGCCGCTGCCCTTTTTGCTGCACCTCGACAGCGGCGAGCCGCACCCGCGCACGCTCGAGGTCATCGACCTCGCCGCCGAGGTGGTGCAGGCGGGCGGCATCGAAGCCTGGAGCCAGCTCAGCGTGGCCGAGATTCTGGCGCGTATCGGCGATGCCGCCGACCCGGCGCACTACAGCAAGAGCAGCGACATTCTGGAGGTGTGGTTCGACTCGGGCACCACCCACACCACCGTGCTCAAAGGCAGCCACGCCGGCGCCGGGCACGAGCACGGCCCCGAGGCCGACCTGTACCTCGAAGGCCACGACCAGCACCGCGGCTGGTTCCACAGCTCGCTGCTCACCGCCTGCGCCCTGTACGGCCGCGCGCCGTACAAAGGCTTGCTCACGCACGGCTTCACCGTCGATGGCCAAGGCCGCAAGATGAGCAAGAGCGTGGGCAACGTGGTGGCGCCGCAGCAGATCAGCTCCAAGCTCGGGGCCGAGATCATCCGCCTGTGGGTGGCGGCCACCGATTATTCGGGCGATCTGGCGATCGACGACAAAATTCTGGCGCGCGTGGTCGACGCCTACCGGCGCATGCGCAACACGCTGCGCTTTTTGCTCGCCAACATCAGCGACTTCGACCCCGCCACCGACGGCGTGCCCGAGTCCGAACTGCTGGAGATCGACCGCTACGCCCTGAGCCGCGCGGCCGCCTTGCAGGCCGAGGTGCTGGCGCACTACCAAGAGTACGAATTCCACCCCGTGGTCGCCAAGCTGCAAGTCTATTGCTCCGAAGACCTGGGCGCCTTCTACCTCGACGTGCTCAAAGACCGCCTCTACACCAGCGCGCCCAAGAGCCTGGCACGGCGCAGCGCCCAGACCGCACTGCACCAGATCACGCACGCGCTGCTGCGCTGGGTGGCGCCGTTTTTGAGCTTCACCGCCGAAGAGGCGTGGAAATTGGTCGGCCACACCGAATCGATCTACACCGAGACCTACCTGCCGCTGCCCAGCCCCAACCAGGCCTTGCTGGCCAAGTGGGGCCGCCTGCGCGAACTGCGCGCGGTGGTCAACAAGGCGATCGAGGACGTGCGCAGCACCGGCAGCCTGGGCTCCTCGCTGCAAGCCAACCTGAGGCTCACGCTCGACGCCGAAGACCTGGCGCTGCTGCGCAGCTTGGGCGAGGAACTCAAGTTCGTGTTCATCGTCTCGGCCGTCGAGTTGCAGCCGGGCGCGCAGCTGGCGGTGCAGGTGCGCCCAGCCAGCGCCCCCAAGTGTGCGCGCTGCTGGCACTACCGCGACGACGTGGGCCACGACCCGGCGCACCCCGAGCTCTGCGGCCGCTGCACCAGCAACCTGTACGGCAGCGGCGAAGTGCGCCACATAGCCTAAGAAGCTGCACCTTTTTATACAAAGCGCCCCATGGCTAAATCATCCCCCACCAGCCTCTGGCTCTGGCTCGCGCTGGCCGCCGCCATCGTGCTGGCCGACCAGTTCACGAAAACGCTCATCGTCGCCACCTTCGACCACGGCGAGGCGCTGCGCATCAGCTCGTTTTTCAACCTCACGCGGCACCACAACCCGGGCGCGGCCTTTTCGCTGTTGGCCGACGCCGGTGGCTGGCAGCGCTGGTTTCTGAGCGCGGTGGCGGTCGCGGCCAGCGCCTTCATCGTCTGGCTGCTGCACAAGCACCACAGCCAGCGCCTGTTTGCGTTTTCCATCGCCTGCATCATGGGCGGGGCCATCGGCAACCTGATCGACCGGCTGCTGCACGGCCACGTGATCGACATGCTCGACTTTCACTTCCGCTGGCTGCAGCCGGTGTTTCATGGCGGCCACTTTCCCACCTTCAACTTGGCCGATATGGCGATCACGCTGGGCGCGTGCGGTATCATCATCGACGAAATCCGGCGCGTGCGGCGCTCGCGCGCATGAGTTGGCACCCCTAGGCCCCTTTTTTGCATCGCCCTTTTCTGCACCGCTTTTTTCTGCCCCACCCTCTGCGCATGGACTTAGACCGCTCCTTGGCTGACCGCGCCGCACCCGCCGCCACACGCACCCGGTGGGCGGCGTTGCAGCGGGCGCTGCTTGGGTGGGCTGGGTTGGGCTTGGTGGGCTGGGGCCTGCTGGGCTCGGCGCTGGCGGCCCAGCCCCCAGCGGCTGCGGCCATTGGGGGTACTGCGCCCGCTGTGGCTGCCTCGAGCGCCGGCGTGGCCAGCGCGACGGCCGCCGGGGCCGTGCGCTGCCACATCGCTTTTGCCGGGGCCACGCGCAGCTTCACCATCGCGCCCACTGCGCACACCACCGCCCCCGAGCCGCTGTTGCACGGTGCCTCGTTCGTGCTCGAGGTGCTCAACCGCCTGCCGCCCGAGCCCGGGGCCGGCTTCAAGGTGCGCACCTTTGGCACTTGGGGCGGCCAGCCGGTGTTGCTGCACCAAGCGTGGTACCTGCACACCGCCGCCACCGGTCTACATGGCTTTACCGGCTTGCAAGTGGTGCGCGAGCCGGTGCGTGGGCACGAACTGGCCTATTGGTGCGAACGCGCCTAGGCGCAGCAGAGCGGCAAGTGGGCAGGCACTGGTGTCCTCAAAAAGCTGAAAGCCAATCGTGCCGGCCTGCCTAGGCACGATCACTCGATCGTCAGCCGCTGGCCGCTGCGGCCGCGCTTCTTGGGCAGCGTCAGGGTGAGCACGCCGTGCTCGTACTTGGCCTTGGCCTCGGCCTCATCGATCTCGAGCGGCAACTGGAAGCTGCGCGCCACCGAACCGTAGTAGCGCTCGCTGCGCAGCAGTTTGTCGTCTGAGGTTTGGCGATCCTGCTGCCGGATTTCGGCGCGCAGGCTCACGATGCTGCCGTCGATGTTGACGTGAATGTCTTCACGCGCCACGCCGGGAATTTCGGCCTGCACTTGGTAGGCATCCGGCGTTTCGCTTACATCGACCTTGATCGACTGCGGCAGCGCATCGCCGTGCAGCGGTTTGATGAAAAAACCGGGCGAGGCCATGTCCTTGAAAAAGTCGTCGAACAGGCTGCCACGGGGAATCAGGTGGTTCATGATGCGTGCACTCCTTGCTAGACATTGCGGTTGATGAGACCCTTGCTGGGCCGCAAACCCTTGCGGCCACACGCACAATCTAGCGGCAACGGATGGCAATTTCAAGACCCCCCAAGCACCCACAATGGCGCCCACAACGGCGCACGCATCGGCGTCCTCCCGCAGCCTTTAGGGCAACAGCACCGTAGCGCCCACGGTCTTGCGTGCCTCCAGCGCCTGGTGCGCCTGCTGCACCTGCGCCAGCGGGTAGCGTTGTTCGACGTGGATCTGCACCGCCCCGCTGCCCACCACGGCAAACAGCTCGTCGGCCATGGCTTGGGTGCGCGCGCGGCTGGTGATGTGGTGAAACAGGGTCTGGCGCGTGACATAGACCGAGCCCTTGGCCGCCAGCAGCGCCGGGGCAAAGGCCGGCACCGGGCCCGAGGCGTTGCCAAAGCTCACCAGCAGGCCAAAAGGCGCCAGGCTGTCGAGCGAGCCCTCCCAGGTGTCTTTGCCCACGCCGTCATAGACCACCTTCACGCCGCTGCCCGCAGTCAGGGCGCGCACGCGTTCGGCCACGTTTGCGTGCCGGTAGTTGATCGCGTGCACGGCCCCATTGGCCAGCGCCAGCGCGCATTTTGCGTCGCTGCCCGCGGTCGCGATCAGGCGCAGGCCGAGCGCGCGCGCCCACTGGCAAACGATCAGCCCTACGCCGCCAGCCGCCGCGTGGAACAGCAC
>Ga0209615_100034_pt1 | contig 14854 bp, 23 predicted proteins | sample 4B3metaG_FD_184151 | JGI IMG/M metagenome (GOLD analysis project Ga0209615, IMG submission 184151) | Freshwater bacterial and archeal communities from Indian Creek, Illinois, USA to study Microbial Dark Matter (Phase II) - 4B3 metaG... | ecosystem: Environmental > Aquatic > Freshwater >... | reverse complement strand
CTGTATTGCGACTACATGAAATTACAATTGAAGAACCAATTATTACTATATCAAAACCATTAAAGAATTGACCAGATAATGTAGCAGTTGCGGCAGTTCCAACTGTAATTGTGTTACCTGATAACGTTAAAACAACAGCTTCAAGTGCTGTAGCAGGGGTACTAACAACTAAAAATTGATTGGTAGCAGTTAATATTGCACTATAAAACAAATTTGCTGTGGCTCTAATTACTGTCCAAGAACCCCAAGTTTGCGTTGATGATGTGTATATAATTCCGTAAAGTGCTGTTGCATTTCGATATATAAATAATGTTCTATCAGAATCAATAGCATATGCATTATATAGACCACCATTTACGATGCCTGACACATTATTTAATTGTCCAGTTACACCCGTTAATACTGTCCCACTAATAGTCCATACGCCAGCCGTAGTAGAGTTATCTGCCAAGCCTACAAATGCAGATTTAAACGGCTCAATAAAGCCTAAAATAGTGCCCGCATTATTTAATAATTTAATTGTATATAAACCATTATTTGCAATGTTAAAGACATTAGCCGATCTTGTCATCGTAGTTGCATTGGGTAATGTAACTGTTTGACCGTAATTAGTAGGCGTAATGGATTGTGCGCCACTAGAGGCAGAGGTTAATACTACACTACCTGATGCCGTTGCACCCCCAGAACCAGTAACAGCAATAGTAGTCCACACTGGTGCCGCTGCACTGCCTGCAGAAGTTAAAACTTGACCGTTAGTACCATAAGAGGGGCTTGAGCCTACGCCGATTGCACCTGATGTATTTAGCGTGATCCGTGGTACATTGCCGCCTCGAAGTTGTAGCTCTCCAGAGCTATCGCCTGATACGACTGCACCCCCCGATACGGTATCTGCATTTAAAATGGTTGGCATAATTTACTCCGTTATTTTATCCGCAGAGGCTTGGCTAATTACATTTGACGCTACTAAAAAGTCTAGTAGTTCTATTGCGCCAGCTTTGTTTTTTGGCAACTCTGCTTTAACCGTTACGATTTCAGGTGCAGAGTCGTTGTCCCATTTAACTTTTTCAGCAAGAGTTAAGCCGTTGCGGAAGTCATAATCTGTCCACAATTGTTTTTCTTGTGGTTGCACAATAGTCGGCTCTGGGATTGGGCGTTTAACTAATTGATTATTTACCCAACCATCACCATTTTCAGCATCATCAGGTACTTGAGTATCGTAAAACTTCGCAACATCAGCGTGATAACAATCTTGTGGGTTGCCATGACATACGTCACGCACTTTATCATTTTCTATCCATGCGTATTTCATATTAATATCCCTCTGTCCAAAATAGTATTACTGCACCACCACCACCATTACTAGTAAATGTTACGCCACTACCTCCGTAAGCAGCACCCCCACTACCACCACCTAAACCACCAGCACCACTAGTTGGGTTATTACCACCAGCACTCCACATAGCAGCCGCACCGCCTCCACCAAATATACCACCATCACCACCATTGATGTTTGAACCACCGCCAGAGTTAACAGCCCCACCGCCACCACCAAAAGCACCACCAGCACCTGCAATATTAGGAACGCCGGTTGATGTACTAGCATTACCACCACCACCTGCGCCTGTAGCCCCTGCCCCTGCATTAGCAGTAGCACCACTCCTACCACCACCACCTGAACCACCAGCAGTTTTATTTAAAAACATTTTAAAAATATAATCTAATTGAACACCAGTAGGATTAGTTCCAGCAGCACCAGCACTACCACCTGCTGTATTCATCCCCGCACCACCAGCAACACCTACTGTGCCTGATACAGGAACTGGGTCTGATGAATATGTACCTGCACCACCACCACCTACACCACCTAAAGTTATATTACTTGACGGGAACATAAGACCACCACCACCTGATGCACTATAACCAGTAGCAGTATTATTTCCAGAGGCATAAAATGCGCCAGCACCACCAGTTGCTAGTGGTATACCAGTAGAAGAAGTTATAGAACCTGACCTAGCGCCAAATGGAGAACCTCCACCTGTAGCAAAAAATCCATTAATGCCAGCAGGCCCTGTTACAGACCCAGCTTGCCCACCAGAATATACTACTCCTCTACCAATACCTGTAACAGTACCTCCTAATGCCCCTGTAGTTGTTGCTTGACCAGTTACAGCAGCTTGACCAGTTCCACCAGCACCACCAGTTAAACTAATAATAGTACCAATACTTGTTGTGCCTCCAGCATTTCCATTAGTGACTGTATTAGCACTATTAGCCAAAACGCCAGCACCTCCAGCACCTACTGTAATTGTTGGAAAGATTTGTCCAGGAATTACATCAATAGCGACTATGCACCCACCACCTCCACCACCACCTGATGCAACCCCAAAACCACTAACACCTGAAGAAAATGCAGCCGCACCACTACCGCCACCACCACAAGCAACAACTAATATCTGATAGACATTCTGGGGCACTATAAAATCATTATATGTACCAGGTGATAAATAAGCCTTAAAGTTTTGCCAGTTAGCAGGTGCAACTCTTGTCGCTACATTAGGTGGTAGCGAATAACCATACATACCTTTATTCATTAGAATGAGCCTCCATAAGCAGTTACACGAATACCAGTTTGCGTTACAGTTGTTGTAGCACGCAATGAGTAGCCTGTAGGTAAAGTCAATGGCATGACGTTAGCATTACCATTACTTGAAAGTACGGCTGAATAAGCTGGCGATGTATTGCTTGTTGTTGTAGCTTGGACAGGAACTTGTTGCCATAAAATATAATTTGTACCATCAAAAATAAATAGGTTAATCAAACTTGCTACCGTAGTTGCCACACCTTGAATATCAATGTAGTCAATGCGAGAACCACTAGCACCAGCAGTCAATACTGTACCTACCGTAGTTGGCGCTGTAAGTGATGTATCAGCGGTTGTTAATAGTGCTGACCCTACTATGGGGGTTGATGCGTATTGTGCTTGCGTTGCCATTTCTTGCTCCTTAAATTATTCCAAACCCAGTCGTTCCCATAGTTGGGGCTGCGTCGTAACCATTAAATTGTAATACAAAATCTTGTGCTCCACTAACTGCTGTTGCCCATGTCGGTGCAGAAGCCCCTGCACTAGTTAGAACTTGTCCACTTGTACCTGCAGGGGTTGAGGCATAGTTGGTGCCATCTCCATACACTACACCACCTGCGGTTGGGGTATTATTACCTACTATTGTTACTGGCATGTCTTACTCCTTAAATAACTACCCATCGTTGTCCACTAGATACTGTTACGGAGAACCCTGATGAAACAGTTACCGGACCTACAGTAAATCCATTTGTCCCTACTGGTATGGTGTAATCTTCACCTATAGTGGTGTTGTTAATAATAATCGACCCACTGGCTCTTGCAGGAGTACTTACGGTAGTCCACGTCGGTACTGAAGCTCCGTTAGAAGTTAACAGTTGACCTGCTGTACCATTAGCTATAAACGCTGTAGCCCCTGACCCTGTTTGGTATGGGATTTGACTAGCCGCACCTCCTGCTAGGTTAGTGGCTGTAGTAGCTGTGCCAGCCGTAGTCGCTGATCCCGCTGTTGTAGCTGAGCCTACTGAAAGGCTTGACTGGTCAGCAAATGTTGGGGCGCCTGTGCCACCTGATAACAATACTTGGCTAGATGTGCCCGCAGAAGACACATTGTAAGCACTTCCTGTACCGTACGCGATACCTCCGGATGTTGGAGTACTTGTTGAGTTAGTACCGCCAGATGCAATTGGTAGAGTGCCTGATACCGCTGATGTTAAATCTACTTTACCATATGAAGGAGCTGCTCCTATGCCGCCTGATAACAACACGTTGCCAACAGCAATGTCAGAAAGTTTAGCTAGTGTTGTTGTAGTGTCCGCATAAAGCAAATCTCCCACTGCATAAGCGCTTTGGCCTGTACCCCCACGAACTGCAGGAAGTGTACCTGCTCCGATATCCGCCGCTGATATAGTAGCCCAGCTTGGAGCCGCTGATGCCGCACCTGTACCCGTTTGTGATAGGTACTGTTTAACGGTTGTTGTGTTACCTGCTAGTTTAGTTAAAGTATTGGTAGCACCAGAGTATAAAGTATCGCCAAGAGCATACGCCGTTTGGCCTGTACCACCGTTAGTTGCACCCAATGCACCAGATATTGCACCTGCTTGGTCTAAGGCAACGGCATTCCACTCAACCTGAGTTCCTGCCGCATTAACCGTTAATGATTTATATGCCGCACCTACGGGTAATTTTGCCCAAGTGTTCGTTGCAGAGCCATAAAGCAAGTCCCCTGTAGTTACCGTATTAACGCCAGTACCACCGTTTGTAGGAGCAACAGTGCCTGTAAGCGATATTACTTGTCCTGTAACATTAATGTTCGTGCCGCCAGTGTATGTTATACCACCACTAAACTGCGTATAGGTTAAAGGCGTGTAGCCAATAATCATTGTGTTTGGTTCTGTTGTTAGAACGTGCGAGTCACCAGCATTAATTGCACCTTCTTCCGTAAAGAAGTAATCACCTGTACCAACTCCATTTGGGTCTCCTGGATCTACCCTATTTGCATCAGCAGAACGGGTCAATACCCAGTTAGTAGAACCGCTACCTACAGTAGTAACAACATATACACCATTCTCGGCACCGTTGGTCTGTAAGCGAACCATCACACGGTCGGCCACACTTAAAGCTATGCTATCAACGTTTAGTGCAGCTTGAGTACCTGCGTTTGTTAAGGTAGCGCCAACGCCAGAATTTGCTCTGGTAGCATAGGTTAGACCAGCGGCATTAGTTAGCCCTGTGATTTGTGTACCGTTAAAGGTTAGCGATAGGGTTAGCTGATTTAATGCAGGAGTTGAGAATACAAAGTAAGCCGTGTTGATAGATAAGCCATTACCTGCTGTGGTAGTTAGCCATATCTGGTCGTTTACTACTAGGCCATGGTTTACCGAGGTTGTTACAGTAGTCGTACTTGTAATGGTAGTAATGTTAAATGTTGTACCACCCTGCACGTAAGTAGCGTTTAAGTTGGCTGTTGTTTCAACCCGTACAGGCTCGTGAATGTGTAGCCCTGCAGTAACCTGATTATCTACATATTGTTTTGTAGCAGCTTGTAACGCCGTTGTTGGGTTTTGGTTTAAAAGAACAGTGCTGCCGAACGATGCTGCGCCTGTGACGTCAAAGGTGTCACTTATTGTTACACCCTTTTGAATCTCGATTGATTGGTCTGCACCTGAAATACGAACTGCTTCGTTTGTTGTATCAACACCGCCAGTAAACAACACTAAGTCACTGTTAAGCGTTCCTGTACCGACAAATAAATTAGATGTTTCCCCCGCCGCGCCAGTGCCTGTAGTCAAGCCACTGTTATATAGATAAGCAGAGTTTGGAGTAAAAATTGGGTAGGTTGCAGACGTGTAAGTAGAACCACTCATCCCCATATCAACGAAGTAGTTAGTGCCATCCCCTAGGTTGTTGTAGGCTACGATATCAGAAGACGCGTCAGACCCGTTAAATTGGTTCTGAACGTATACTTGTTGGAAGCTGTTTACGTTGCCGTAAAAACGACCTAGTGTATCCCCGTATGGGGTTGGAATACCACTTACCCCAGGGCCTAGAACCGTGATCGGTCCAGCATTAATTAGAGTATCACCATCCGGCTCTTCGTAGATGGCTTTTTCAGAAGGGTACGTAATAAATATGTCTTTAGTACCAGCAGAGAACGTAACAATAGAACCGCTATTAGACGAGGAAAGAATAGTATCGCGGGTTATTTTATTACCCGAAGATACGTACGTACCAATACCTACTTCCCATTCAGACGTGGTTTGCCCTGCTATAGCATAGTACGTTTGGTTGCCATTACCAATAACACTAAATGCTTGATAGGAGCCTGTAGCTCCCGCAAGAAATATGTCCCCAGTACCTGTTGTAACTGAGGTTTCTTTAACCCGGTCTTTAAGAACTAGAGCCATTTTAGACTCCTATTCTAAGCTATACGGATAATTGCGTTTGTTGCGTCCGCTGTTGGGAATATGATTGTAAAGTCACCAGCAGTTGATGATTTATCTGAACCAAAGTCCAGCACTGCAACAGCAGTATCATCAGTACTGTTATATATCAACGCGCCACGGGCAGTGATTGTAGCTGCTGACCACGTGGTATCCGCAAAGTCAATAAACGCTGTAGTGCCAGATGATGTCGGTATTTGAGATACTGTAAGAGTATTCCCGCCAGTAGTATACCCACCACCTGAAGCTACTTGGCCTGTAGTAGAACTGTAGTTTGTGGTTCCTGCGCCCAAGTTAGCTGCTGACGTATACAACGCGATTTTATAAACCTTTGTTGTGCCCGTATTAAAATTTTGTGCGCCGCTCAATAACTGAACTTTAAAGCTTGTGCACATTGCTTGTGAAATTGCCATGTCCTGCTCCTAATTTATTAGATGTAATAATACCAGATTATGTTCGTAAATGGTTAAGGGCCTGGAGACAGTGATTTAACCACCAATCTAGACATACCATCACGCCATTCATCTCTACGACGACGACCTTGCTGCTCAATACCAAGACCTTGAATAGCTTGTTTATAGCTATTTTCAAAGTAGCCCATAAGCTCCCCTGGACCTTTAGTATAACTGTAAGCCTGGATAAGGCATGCATACAAAAGGGCTTCAGGAGCATTAATACTGACCCATGTCTCTGGGTTAGTCGCAGATAGCTGCTCCGGTTTACGGATATAGCCTAATTCCACCACATAACTTTGATCCGGCGTAGGCGCTATATAAAACGTGTTTTGATCCCACACGGAATAAAAGCGTGGAGTGCCTGTCGTAGCGCCGTTTGGCCAATATTCCTTCATGAAAGAAGTATCTCTAAACTCTAAGAATATCTGTTCATTGTCTTTGGTCATCATGACATATCGGTGTGTCAGGATGTCGCTAGGAGTCGATAAAAACTTGTTGCCAGAGGTCATGTTACCTGTAACCTCTAATTTAAAGACATCTAAATCAATGTCTCGAAGGATACGGTTCTCTGCCATCAAAATAAACGTATTGCACACTGAATTAGTAAAGACGTTTGCGTCTACTTCCGTGTAGTTACGAATATTGGTTAGTAATTCATCATATGTCATGTTATTTGTACCCTAACAGTGCCTACAGAGCCTAACGCTACAATATCTTTGTCTTCAGGATATGGACGCATATCCACCGTGTTATTTGCACTGCCAATACTTTGAAAAGCTGTGTCACCCGGCGCGTTTACATATACCTGCATGGGCTCAACCCTGTCCGGACGTGGTTGCTCAAGCGACTGAGCGTCAGCTACAAACTGTAACGGCTCTAGTTGAGGCTCTTTTGGCTCATAATCGTCTGGGCAGACTTTAAATCCACGCCAGTTTTTTCTTAGTACGTTGTACGGATACCGCTGACCGCAGTAATCACACAATCCATACGAGAACTTACCTGAAGCATATGCCACATTAGTATCCCATTACAGCCGGCACGAAATAAACACTTGCCGTATCTCTATCCTCTGCAGCCGCACGTGCGAACTCTTCTTCGTAAATACCTTTTAGAGCTTGCGTTCTTTCCGGCGTATACTTCAAAGACAAGTAGTAAGCTAATCCTGCCGATAAACAAGGCAAGAAACGGAAGTTAACGTCTGCCGTGTTGTAATAATCGCCCGCATCATCCATGCGTTTAATGCGATAGTAGCGAAGTTGATACAGATTAGTGGCATTAGGCGCTGGATACAGATATACCTTAGGAACGTTGGTACGTTCTACATAAAGCTGTGCAGGCCGTGCCTGTGTCGTTTTATCTGGAATATGCAAATACTCCGCACGACTAATCCTATCTATTACAATGTCTACAGGAGGGCTTTGAGACAGGTCCCTAATAACGGCAGAAAGAACGTTAACAGTATCCGTATCCAAAACCACCTCTGTTTGACCTACCGTCAGGTTAGCTGTTGCAAGTTCAATAGTCCAAAGGTTCAGGCCACGATTTGCCCACTCTAAAAACATTAGATTGAGAGAACGACGAGCAGATTTAAGCTGATTACCGTTGGTCATTTGCATGCCACAACGCTCAAAAGCCTCTTCAATAAGCTCGTCTATCTGTAAATCAAATATCGTGGTACCTGAAGTAGCCATCTAGCACATGCCACCTTTTTTCATTTTTTTAGGGTGTTTTTTACCCTTCATCATAGAGCCGTCATCCATCATGTGGTAGCCTTTTTTAACATCGCCACCTTTTTCCATGCCCATTGCCATGCGTTTGCGAGGACTTACGTCACCGCCGGCAGCCATCATCACAGGACCTGTGGTTTTGCTTGTAGCTTTTACCATCTTGTTTTTAGGACCTTTTTCAACACAACCGCCACCACCTGTTGCTATACCCATTCCTCTTCCAGCCATAATATATCTCCTTAGTTAATGCTTTTCAGTAAGTTTATCAATTTTTGCTTCAAGGCGGTTAATACCGTCTTCAAACCTTTCCATAATTTTTTCAATGTCTGCTCTAACTTCTGCACGAGTAATGTGATCACGCGCTATCTCCTCTCTAGTACGATTAAGTAAAATGCTGAGCCTATCTAGGTCTTCAAACTTAGCTTTAAGCAAAAAACCCATGATGGCTACCATAAAAGATAGCACAATGTTCCATACCATCATTTCCATTATACAGCTGCTCCGCCTTCAAATATCAATGAAACGCTTAGCACATTGGCGTCCGCAAAATCAATAAATACGCCGTCTGTAAACAATACTCCCATGTCAGGAATAATAATGTCGTATGCGCTAGCCGCTGCAGGTGTATTAATGGTGACTAAAGCAGTTGCTCCAGAGGTCGATCCATTTTTAAGGCTAAAGGATGACGCCGTAGCGCCGCATGTGTAGTAAATCCCGTTTATACGGGTTCTACCGGATATAGCGGCTGCATCTGCCGTTTTAGTAACGAAACTTAAATTACTTGAAATACTCATTTTTAACTCCTTTAGTAATAGAAGTTAAAATTAAGCTGGTGTAATAGCTGTAGAACCGTCTGAAACAACCCATGTAGATGCTGCAGTAGTACCAGTAGCTGTGTATTGTTTACCAGTAGCTAAATCTACAACAGTTTTACCTACTACTTTACCTGTGGTATTAATTGCATTACCGATTGCGCCTAAGGCTGCGGCAGTGGATTGTGGAGTTACAATTGCTGAGGTTGCTGTAGTCGCTGTGGTAGCGGTAGTTGCAGTGGTCGCTGAAGTCGCTGTGCCCGTTACATTGCCGATAAAGCCATTTGTGGACGTGACTGGACCCGAAAAGGTGGTTGATGCCATTTGAATTTCTCCATACAAAGTAAAGCTCATTAGTCGTGTATGCGTCTGCCGGGACAGTCTAATAAGCCGGATAATTCCCGGAATACTCACAATATACACTATCTACATAAAAATAAAAGGTCTTTTTGCAATAAAAAAGCCACCCGAAGGTGGCTTTCCATTCTACGTATTACCGTTGAATTATGGTGTACCTGGTGAACCGAAGATACCGCGTGGATCGCTGTAACCGAAGCTATATCGCTCACGTGCTTTGTAACGTACGTTACCTGTATCGAAATCACCTTCAAAACCAGTTTTGAACGCAACACGTTCAAACATTTTCATGCCGTTAGGGGCATCAGTTTTGATGAAGAACGCATCTGGGTCTGTTAAGTAATGGTTAACTGTGTAACCTTGTGGAACCATACCCATGTTTTTGATAGCGTTGATATCGTTATCAGCAGTACCAACACGTAGAGTAGATTTCAAAATGCGGTCTGCGGTAAATTGTAATTCTTTTGGAATAATCAATTTTAAACCACGAACAGCGATTTTTAAACCACGCTCATCAGTGAAGGCTGAGATGTCAATCAAAGCTTGCTCTAGTGATGTTTCGCTCAAGTCAGCTGGAGTTGACAACTCGTTGCGTAGATCTGGACCAGACAATGTTGGGTGGTCAGTTGCACACAATGGTTTGCCGTCGCCGCCTACTGATGTAGTGAACGCACCGTTTAACACGGCTGCTGCCTTGATTTGTTTTGTTGTTGCCATTGAACGAGCTAATGCTTTGGTGTAACGAGCAGCAAGTGATGCGTACAAGTTATCTTCAACAGCTTCTTCAGTTAATGAATAAGCCAAAGCAATGGTTTCGTGTGTATAGCGTGCTGTATAAACTTCTTGAGCATTGTCGTATGAAACGCCAGCACCCTCAGTTTTAACAGGAGCTTCACCGAAGCCAGACAACATTACCTCTTCTTCAAACGCACGGTCAGAAGTTTCGATGTCGTAGATTTGCTCGTGCTCTTTTTCGTAACCCTTGTATTCCATACCGAACAATGCGTTCAGACCTGGCTCAAGTTCTTTTACTAGTTGGGAACGTGAAATTGCCATGATTAAGCTCCTTGACCAGCAACGCCAGCGCTGCCGAATAGATGTTCATTGATTTTTACAACCGCAACGGCGTTAGTGCCGAATTCGTTGCCTGGAACGTTGTATAAACCAACGATTTTCAAGTTCAAAGCTGCTGCGTTAGCGATAGTTGAAGAATCCAACTCATATGCAGATTGACCTGTTGTTGTATTACCTGTGCCTACAGCCACATCAGCATTTTTACCGATGTTAGCTTGTACAAAGCCTTCGTCGCATTGAATGATGAATAATTGCGCTGGATCATCGATAACATCAGCTTGGATAGTGCCTTGAGTGATGTTAACGCTGCCTGGATAGTAGTTCTTCCATGTAGGTTTGCCAGTTGTTGGGTCAATGTAGTTACAACCGTTAAACACGCCTGCTGCTGCAGTGTGTGTTGCTGGGTCAAAAGCTACTACATAACCGTTAGAGATTGTTACCAAGTCACCTTGGAAAATTGCGCCTGCTTGGTTGTCGTTAATTGTGAAACCGTACTGAGCTTGCGCACCAGTAGCTGAAAGGTTCCCCATTGCACGAAGACCAAAGGCTTTATCTACGTTTGCCATTTTGTCATTTCCTTAAATTAAGTTATTCGGAGGATTTAGGTCCGCCGAACGATACACGGGTCTGACGAGTAGGATTCTGAATTCGCATGGACGAATGCCCATTTGATTTACTTAAATCGTTATCGACAGCCATTAATTGGTCATGGGTGCGTGATTCATAATACGCACGGCGTTCTGCTGCTGTCTCCTCTGGGATTCGTGCAAGCATAAGACCTCCCACGCTGATAACACCAGCATGTCGGCCATCGTCTACCGAAGGACTGCTGAACTCTGGGTACTCGTCGGCACGTACTAATTCATAACCTTCACGTAACTTACCCGTGACGTTAATACGGTCTTCTTGTCCACCAGATTCTGCACGTATCCAACGGTGCTTGTATCCAGGAGGCGCAGGAGGCGCATCCAATCGTGAAGGAGGGGCCCAAGATTTGCGACGCGCAGTAGTTTCGCGAGAATCGGTCTCACGGGCACTGCGATTAAGTTTTGGCACATTGGTATCTTGACTCATTTTATTACTCCTTAACGTATTTGGCGTATTCTTCTAACGGAACACCCAATTTTTTAGCAATCGCAACTTGACTCGGTGATAACCGGACAGTGCGGCGTGCGTTATTTACTCCAGAAGACCTGGATGCAGGCGCAACCGTTTGCACGGGTCGGTTGGTCCTGGTTTTTTGACCAAACTGCGTTGGAAAAGCTTCACGCAGTCTGTTATTTAGCTCATCATAATACTCATCTGAGTTTGGGTCAAATCTTTCTGCTAAAACTAGCTGTTTATGTATGCCTTGAGCAGCATGTGTCATTGCAACGTTCTTGCCATACCATTCGTTCTCCTCGGCCCACGCTTCTGCTTTAGGGTCATAGGTAGGACGTTGTTGTTGAACAGGCTGCTGCACTTGTTGTGGAGCTTGTTGCGCTTGTTCCTGAGTATACTGACGACGTGACGCTATTTCCGCAAGACTGCGTTGTTCCATCTGAATCTCAGTCAAACGCTCTTGAGCTTCGATTTCAGTGTCGTAGTCACCTTCTTCACGTGCCTTACGAATAATTTGTTTTAACGCTACAGATTGCGTTTCAATACGGCTCTTTGCTTCGCCTAGGCGGGCATTGTCAGAGTGATACGCTTGTTGTTCGTAAGCCTGAGCCTTTTCTTGTACGCTTTTCGCGTATTCCAAAGCGGCTTGTTCGCGACGTTCTGTCTCACGCAGACGCGCTGTAAGCTTGTCAATACGTTTCTTTACCTTGTCGCTGTATACATCTAATTCCTCGCTTTGCGCCTGTGTTGATTGTGTCTCAACAATGGGAGCCGCGCTGGATTCATTTTCAATCAGTTCCGAACCGCCGTCGTTATCAATCTCGACGGTAGCAGGACTTTCGTCTTCTTCCCCTACCTTAAAATCTAATTCTTCAGCCATAGCTTTCTACTCCTTACATATGCAAGATGTCTTCTGGGTCATTTACAATCCCCAAGATTTCATCATCGTTTAAAAAACGGATTTCACCACCATCGATAGAAATACGTGAACCTGCGTACCTGCCAAAGATAATCCAGTCGCCTTCTTTGCACCATGCGCCGAATGGGAATTTGGATTCGTCCTTGTAGGCTAAATCACCCAAGCTTAATACGTAGCCACAATTAGTAGCCAGCTGCGTACGTTTCTGAGTTTCTTCTGCTATCACAATACCGCTTTTCGTGCGTTCTGCGCCACGATAAGGCAAGATTGCTACACGCCATCCTGTAGGACGAGGAATACGGCTTATGGCCTCCTCAGGTATCAGGGATGGGTCGAACTGGCCTTCAGCATTGTATGCATCGTCAATAGACGGCTGTTTATTCTGCTCATTCTCTAGCCACTTACGTTCTAGCGCTGTTAGGTTCTTTGTTTCTTCTTCTGCCATAAGGGTCTCCACGGTTAAAAATCTAAATCATCAGGATTAGAGTTCAAGGATTCCTTGATCATATCCTCTACGAGTTTTAAGCCTTCTAGACGCCCCATCATGAAGCGATAACGCTCCATGTTGGCAATGGTTCCGTTCAGCACAATGCCTTCGGAGTCCGACTGTAACTTTCTAACTTCCTTAAGAAGTCTTTCTGCATATTCAAGCATGGTTCAATCTTCCATGTAAAAGGCAGACGATCAAGAGCCCTCGTCTGTAGGCTTAAAACTATTTGTTCTTCTTACTCTTTGGTTTCTTTGCTGTCTTCTCAGACTTTTTAAATGCTTCTTCAGTAGGCGCGCCTTTTGAACCTGGCTTCCTCATTTTCTCGCCACTGCCTTCTTCAATGCGCTTACGCTTTGCATTGATGTTTGCGTATAGACCTTGTGCCATTAGCATTTCCACCTTTTTAATGATGCTGCTTTACGAGTCGGACGACCTTTCTCGTCCACCATAGGGCCAGGCATGCCTGACATCCTTGCGCAGAATGACTTACGTCGTGCTGCGTCTTTCTTTGTCTTAGGATTAGGAGCAGGCGCCTTTAAGTTAGAGCCTGTTGCCTTGTTATACTTTGCACGGCCTTTAGCAGTAAGCCCCGCGCCTTTCGACACAGGAAGCTTCTCACCACGGCCCACGGCTAAGGATACGGTTTTCTTTGCCATGTTAGCAAATCTTTCCGCGTGTTTTGCCACGAATTGCGCAGCCATCTCCTCGGCGTGAAGCTGAAGACTTGACCAAACCGCCTTTTTTCATCTTTTCAGGTACTTCTGTTATGTACAAGCCTGAGTCTTCTTTTTTCATTTTTGGCCCGTATACTTTACCTTCTTTATTAATTCGTTTTCCAGTGCCTTCCGAAGTCTCTAGCATTACTGAAGTATCATTATCTAATTGTTTTTTAAAGGTTTCGGCTAATGCTTTATTTTGGGCGTTTTTAGAATTAATATTTTTTTTAATAAAATCTAATTTTATTGAATCTAATTTTTTAATGTTTGCTAACATATTATTTAAATCAGATGGTACATCTTCTTCGTATTTAGCCATGATTATCCCCGCAATCCTTTATTCCTGTTAGCAAATCTTCACGCGACGGTTGCCGTCTTTCTTCTTGACGTATGTTACTTTACTGCTCATTACATCGCCACCGTCTTTCATGTAGCCCATCTTGTTTCGCACTTCCGTAGGGAGCTTAGCCAAGCCTGGTTTTGCTTTTGCATCCACGGCTTTCAATTCTCCACCTTGTTTCAACTTAACTGGCTTAGCTTTACCTGCTTTGCCCAAAGAAATGGCAACAGCTTGCTTTACAGCCTTAGCCTTTGACGCTGGCTTGCTTGTGCCAATCTTACCTGTTTCCTTGTAGTCACCTACCAACGTACTGATGTTGCTAGATACGGTTTTCTTGCTACTACCTTTTTTAAGCGGCATTGTTATCTCCTTGCTGTTGTCCTAACATCTGTTGTTCCATAATGGCCAAGCGCTCACGGGCAATAGCAGCACGTTCCTCTGCAATTGCATCTTGAGATTGCAGACTAGCTTGGTCGTCTTGCGCTTCTTGTTTCAATTTCTGCTGTTGGATTGCCAATTTCTGCTGGTCATTCGCTGCATCCGCCGCGTCAGCCTTAGCACGTTGATCCAACTCTTGTTTCTTAAGCTCAACCACAGGGTCAACAGGAGGCGCACCTGCACCAGAGATTTGATCTTGCAATGCTTTAACGTCAGCCATGGATTGCGCTACTTTCAATGCAATCATACCCTCTTTTTGGATAATGGACACCATGCCGTCAGGATCCGTACCGTAAGCTTGGAATAATTCTGCTTCCACGTCCTCTTCCGCTTTGATTCGGATGTGTTGTAGGATGTGTTTCTGCAATATAGAAGCAGACATAGGATTCGCCTGCAACATTGGC
>Ga0209615_100033_pt1 | contig 14866 bp, 18 predicted proteins | sample 4B3metaG_FD_184151 | JGI IMG/M metagenome (GOLD analysis project Ga0209615, IMG submission 184151) | Freshwater bacterial and archeal communities from Indian Creek, Illinois, USA to study Microbial Dark Matter (Phase II) - 4B3 metaG... | ecosystem: Environmental > Aquatic > Freshwater >... | reverse complement strand
TACTGGTACCCGGGACAGGAGTCGAACCTGCAAAAGTCGACACTCTCAATGTCGTAGCTGTACCAATTTGCATTCACCACCCGGGCACAAAATTAAAAGCGGTAGTATATGGATTCTTTCCTACCATTTGCAGCATTACTTCGGAATTGCCACCAGCATACTTCTCCGTAATAGGAGGTGCCAAGTATCTGCATCTTTAAAAACAATCTTATCTGTCTGGACGGCAGGATTTGAACCTACGAGATCCCTTCGGGCTTCCAGCTTCCAAGGCTGGCACTCTGACCTGACTGAGTTACGCCCAGACAGAAAAGACTATTGACAACACGCGAGCATTAATGAACTTAATAACTGAACATCACAAAATTGGAGCAGGTAGGGAGAATCGAACTCCACTCAGCGCAGCTTGGAAGGCTGGCGTCTCACCTTGAGCTTACCTGCATAGTACTCACTTAAATGATTCAAGTAGGATGATAACCTACCAATCCTCGACGTACGTCGCTATTTCTGTCTCGGGTCATACTCGGCGTTATACCATTTAACTATAGAGGCAAAAACCATAATGATTTTTAAAGAACATTGATTGTGGTGCTTATGCCTGCGGATTTCAATCATCACCGCAAATTTTCAAAGCTGGCAGAGGCGTTTTCTTTACAGCGAACAACTTTTCTGTCTTGCTATGGTTTTATTATAACACAGAACCCGAATAAATTATCATCCCACCCAGGGCCTTGCTAAATTTTTTTCCAGTAGCAGCTGGTTGATATCCTGACCATCTAGGATGACGTCACCGAGGAAGTGACCCCATTTGCTCACATCATGAGTTCGCAAAGTGATGGCTTTACCTTCAATCAGGTCGATCAGAAAGTCTCGGGCCTCAGCGAACCCATTCTGACCGCGCTCTGGTGTGTCAATCCTAGACAGACGGATCCTCTGGGTAGTGAAGATACGGAAACCCAGGTCAACACGAACATCAATGGTGTCACCATCTACCACATTTAATACAACTGCCTTATATGTGTACATCATTTTTCCTTGTTGGTTTGTAGAATCTTTTGAATATCCATGACCTTAACATTCTCCCAGCTGGCACCACCGACATAGGCTGCAACCATTCCCATCCACGAGAAAAACGCCCACGATGCTAGGCTTGTATGAAGACTATTTGCCGGATCTCCCCATCCAGCGATGAAGATAATTAGACCCCAGCAGAATAATAAGCTAGCTACAAGGATCCGTCCTCGTGTTCTGCGTGTTGGTAGAAAAATGCCATTGTTCAAAGTATAGTTATTATTCATTTTAGTTTATCCTTAAGATACTGTAAACAGGTGAGTATGAATTTTGTCGTGCATTTCTTTGAAAGTGTGTTCTGCATCTTGGTGTGCGCGATAAAATTCAAATGCTTGGTGGCGATATTCATCTCTCATGCTAGGATCTCTTGTTAATTTTGTGATCAAATCAAACGCCAAACCCATATTAGATTCGTCGAGCCAAACCGTGCCGGTGTTTTTACATGCAGTTAGTTTGTCGCCGAATTGACGGTGCGTACATCTATCTCCATATGCCTTTCTAAACACCGGGACTGCACCGACCGCGGCAATCTCGCAATGAGTATATTCGATGCTACGACTAATGAACTCTGGGCGTAACAGAGATAATTGATATCCGAAGCCGCATTTAGACATACGGCGCAATAGCGCATCATGAATATATTCGCCAAAAACATATGCGAGCTGATGTGGCTTCAATTCAACAACTTCACACTGATTATTACGTCTTTTATCACAGTGGTTAAACTCAATTCGTTTTTCCAAATCTACAATTGCTATAGATTTTTCAAGTCCTTCTAGTGTAGAGATATAACCATTCGGTCTAAGATATTCGTTATGGAAGTTGATCATTTCAATGACGCCTTTCCACAGTGTGGTTCTTCCTATGAACTTGTGCATAATTGGATCAGTTTCTTCGATCGGTTTCCAATATCTCGATTTAACACCATCGAAGTCTAATCCAGGTTGAAACTCAAACGTCGCTGGACCGGTATCTTGAAATAAACTAGCGAGAGCATTCGTATTTTGTACATATTCAGAAAATGGATTTGATTTACTATGTACAAAACACATCTTAGAAACATTAAGAGTTTCATCTATCAATGTATTCCTCTTTATAGAATGAGATGAATGATCGTGTTGAATTAAAACAACAGGAGGTTTGAGCGAATCTAAAATTCGTTTAAACCCGTTCACCACTTCAGTAGAGTGTGAAACACTTGGCAGACTGTTTATGATGATGACGTCATGTGTATTGCAGGTTTCAATCAGTTCATCAACAGAACGAGAATCTGCAAATTCTATCTTAATAATGTTAGATGTATCGTGGGAGTTTTTTCTAGACCAAGTTTTATCTATAGCTGCATATGTAGTTACGGTATATCCATTGTTCTGTAGCCATTTCATCTGCTCTAAAGTGAACTTACTCACTCCGCACCCCTCAATACCTCTTCCCATGATAATCGCGATTTTTTGCATAACTTATCCAATCAAATTAAAGTGCCGTTCATATACATGAAGACTCGCGGCGTTCCAATACATATTACCCAATTCATAGTTACTTCCACGATTATTGAGTTCATTCAATAATTTTTGCTGAACATATCGTTGCCAGGCATAATCATTGCGGTAACCAAAGATCGCGTCATTACTACGCATGTAGACACAGCACGACAATTTATTGTCACGAATGAAAAACTGTACAGCATAGGTGCACATGAAGTCAGACATGCCACTTTTGTTATAATCGGTGTGCATAGATGGCCGATTATAAATCATAGTCGCACGACGTGAAAACGGGGACTTAATCAGTTCACTTAAAACATTCTGATATTGATTTCCATTTGCATCAGAATAGATACACCACCCATAATTACTATTAATGAACCCATCTTTATCTGCGACTTGTTCCCAGATAGCTGGAGTCTTACCAGGGATATCTTTAACATTTAGTGATTGAGATTCATACCACAATTTTTCACGATGAATGTAATCGCGATTCAATTCACCGAATATGCAGTCTTCGTCAGCGATAAATGATGCGCCTATAATCTCAACCACCTTAACACCAGTTTTATCGATTACAAATTGACCAGCTTGGTGAAGTCTAATCAGCTCGGTGCGAATATCTTTAACTCTATTATGAATCATGCATCACCTTTCCAACGATCATCGCACTCTGGCGCGTCTTTTATTGTCTGAATAAGAATCATCATCTGTGTCAGTGCGTGTGATAAATGCGGGAGACCCGACTCTAGATCATTATCCTCACCAGAAATAAACGCTAACAGATGACGTTGTATTGAACTATAGTGTCGGCTATATGCATATTTGTGCAAATCTTTTCGCCAATTATTCTCACCATACTTAGATGCGCCAAACCCAAACACTCTCGCTGCCTCAATAATTGAATCTGATGGCACCAGATGGATTTTTGGTTTCTCGATATCGTATTTCATAGAATTTCTGTCAACAGTCCGTGATTATTAGCATGAGAAGGTGAGACCCAGCCATTGGGTTTAATTAAATCAGGAAGACCCATTGGATTTGGTCTAGATGGCTTTATACCGACCTCTTTGTTCATATTCGCAGTATGAACTTCGTCCCATGCTCGCTGTACATCGACCCTAAACATATTGAGCGTACCTATAGCAATAACCATTAGGTCAATCAGACCATCGACCACTTCTTCCGGGTCGCGGTTCTCTACTGCTTGGAATGTCTCCTGAAGTTCCTCGTTTAGCATAGCTAATCTAAAGTCCAATAGTAGTCGCAGTTTCTCTGGGGGTGCTGTTTCCACCCAATCTAAAACACCATACTTGGTCAGCATTTCTTGACTGTCATCGATCATATTCATATTATATCACGTCCAGGATTAAAATTTGAAGTCATCAAAACTTTTTTGTGGTTTCTTGGTCTCAGCCACGGGTGGTTGATAACCCGATTCAGACAGACCTTGCTGAGCAGATTCCTCTAGGTTATATAGTTTCATCTTTGACCGGTCAATACCAACGACAAACTTCCTATTGGCTGCTATGTCTGAGTACCGGTTCTTGAGAATCTTGATCATTGTCTGGCCTAGATCATCTAGTTCTTCTGTACGAATGATTGAAAATACAAGATCGGCAGTCATCACTGTAGCAATACTTTCACTGATTGACGACAGTTCAAGCTCTGTGTTACCAAAGCCAGACCTATTGACCTGCATGGCAGATAGAACCGGCATATTATATTCTACACCAAGTGCCCGCAGTTCTTCACTGACACTCTTCAGTAGTGAGTATGTATTAACATTACTACCTTGTTTTAGTCTGGCTGATGTGCAGATACCGAGGTAGTCAACGATCATTACATCGGGTATGAAGTTCCTCTTGATCTTCAGTTCTTCAATCAGTGCTCTAAAGTGACCAGAATGTGCAGCCCCGGTTGGATACTCCTTGACCACCAATTTACCATTGCTACGACTTGTAATCTTCACAATCTTGGTCATGAACTCATCCTTGGACATTTTACTTAACTGATCAATACTAACGTTCATTAGGTTAGCATCAATCCGTTCGGCAATCCTCTCCTCGGACATTTCCATTGAGATGTACATCACATTCTTACCCGAGGCTAGATAGGAAGCCGCGGCATGACACAGAAATAGACTTTTGCCTCCGCCAGATTCCGCAACGACAAGCGCCAATGATTTTCGAGTCAGCCCACCCTTGGTTACTCTGTTCAGCATATTCAGATCAAATGGAATCCGTTCCTCTTTTCTGGTATAGAACTCGTACCTAGATTCGGCATCATCTTCATATGAGTGACCGACCGCAGTGTCAAATGAGACAGATAAAGCATCCTGTAGTAACTTTGGAATACTATCTTGTGATAACTTCTGATCGGAACCCTCGATAATTTTAATTGACTTCAGAATAGCATTGTAGACACTCTTTTCCTTACAGAACCGCTCGGTCTGTTCAATCAACCAATCCTTATTTGCCGGTGGTTCAGTACCAATAGCCTCAACAATCTCAAGTGAAGAGGTGAGTTCAGAATCGGATAAGTCTGTCCGTTGTATTAATTGAATTCTAAGTGCCCCCTTTGTCGGGGGGCTATTGAACTTGGTATAGAATGAGGAAATTTCATCGATCAAAACCGCCTCGGATTTATTGCCAAAATATGGCTGTTCGATGAATGGTAATACCTTTCGTGCATATTCCTCTAGAATAACCAGATGGTTAATAATAGCCCGTTCAATTATCAATCTCTTTCCCTTCAACCACGGCGGTTAGAATATCTTCAATATAATCTTCGATGAGCTGACCAAGTTCATCGGCGTCTTGTTCCATTATAACACCTTTGACCAAAGAATAATCTACGGCCACCTCTGAGGTGGGACCAAACGAGATATTATTGATCACAAAAGCTTTACCAGAGAACTTGCCACCACGAATCAAGACCGGATAAAATCCCCCTGGTAACGTGGTGGTTTTATCAATGAAAAACTTGACCTTAGACATCTTCTAGCTGTTCATCGATTGAAGCATCTGACATAATAGAACTCTGCCCTAGCATATACTTCCTCTCAACCGCACGTTTAAATTTATCATTATCAATAATGGGTACCCAGAAAGAATCAGTATGTGTATCCTTTTCCCGAAATTTCTTATCTTCAATCTCACCTGTCTCAATATCAACACGTGAGTACCAGCCGTTAGATGGCTTTTTGACGAAACCTAGATCCTGTGCAATTTCTAGCATACCAGACCACTTCTGAATCCCACCCTCGTACATGACTGTAAATGGTAACTTTGATTTTTCTTTAACGCGCCGCGATTTTTCAATATTCATAGTGAAAGTCCACCCCATCAGTTCGGTTCCATCCTTCTCTTGAGATTTACCAAAGATGATAACAGTATCGCTACTATACATCGGACCGGTGTTATGAGTCACAACACCATTCTCCAATACATAATGCTGAACATCTTCAACTGAGATATCATAAACTTTTTTCTTACCAACTTTGGTGATTTTAGAGATCTTCATTTCTTTTCCTTACATTTATCAAAGTGCCATCGTTTCATATTTGCTGGGCTATTTGATGTTTTGCCACAATGAGGGCAAGTTGATTTTGGTTGTTCTTTACAAGCTATTACAAAAGGATTCTTCCATATGTTAGGATCGAATCTGTATAATTCAGATCGATCGACCCTAACAGATTCACCGGTCTCAACGTTCTTCAGGGAAACTTTACCCTTTCCAGATTCGCCTATCTTACGACGGTGTTCTTCTGACTTGACAACCCCAGTTCTTGTCTCAGACATTTTACGCAGATACTTCAAATGCGTCTGTACCAACAACCAAGTTTTTCGCTTCTACCCAATCACCATTTACTAAGAATGGGTGATTCTCTGAACACGTGATTTTGAGTCCGTCTTCAAACTCAATCTCGAAGCACTCGGGTTCGCCGTTCTCGAGTGTATCTGGGTTCCAAGTATGAGTTACTTCTTTTTCCCCAGACATTGTAATGACCGTGTCTCCAACCACAAACTGTTCGATAGCTTTGAGGCCATTAGGTGTTTGAAGAAGTGTCCCTTCAACTAAACAACCGCCACTCATGATTGCACGTGAATATGTTTCTTGTGACATGTAGATGTGATTCACAGCAACACAAGGTATGTCTTTCGTTGTCAGATGTGGTGTGATAATACGGAATAGTGATTTTAATGTCTTTGCACGGGACATGTCTGCCACAGATTTGCCCTCTAGAGCATCTTCGGATTCCTTTTTCGATGCTAGGTTACCCACCGAGTCAATAAAAATGATAACCTTATCACCACGTTTAATCTCATCTAATCTTCTGGAGATATCAAACTTTAATTGTTCAATGTGCTCAATTGGAATATGGATAACCCGATTAGTATCAATGCCATTGGATTCAATATACTCTGGGGTAACACCAAACTCCGAATCATAAAACAGACAAACCGCATCTTTATATTTTTTCATATAAGACTGGACCAATACTAATCCAGCCAATGATTTATAGTGTTTAGACATACCAGCTAAAATTGTTAACCCAGATGTTAAACCACCATCTACTTTACCAGATAGAGCAATATTGAGAATTGGATATGGGGTTTGTACCTGATCCTTCTCAGTAAAGAATTCTGATTTTGATAGCACAGACGACATTTTAATTGTGCCGGCACTCTTCATTCGATCTAATAGTGAACTCATTTATTTTCCTTCGTGTGATTGTAGTTTTGATTGAATGGACTACATTTAACCATTATCCGAAGAAACTGTCTAGTGAGGATTTCTCCTCTGAATGCCACCCAATTGGAGCTAGCATAATATCTAGACCAGAGACAAAACTTTTCTCGAATTGTACATTATAATCCACGTAACCCTGGAGATTAAATTCCGGTGGTAGATGACTGTCCGCGGGAATAGCCAGGACATTTTCCTTGAATGGATTGGGCATCTTGAGGTAAAAGAACTTGATCTTTGACCCCTCGCGGATTAGTGGATACTTACCCGTTAGTTTATTAACCTTGATGTAATGATTGTACATCAGGACCCCACGGACCTGAATTGGACAACCCTTCTTGTAGATAGTAGTCGAATCTGAGTATTCCTTTAGGTTATTCGCACCACGCGGAAAGGCTATAGCATCGACGGGCAACCCCATGAACTCATCCCGAACCGACTTGATGTATCCCTGTACGGTTTTCTCATCTGTGTTGAAAATAAGTCCTAGGGATTCTTTTAACTTAGCACGAATGAATGCTGGTGTTGAACTGCGAACCAACTCCAACCCAACTGTCTTGATCTTTGGTTTAACATAGGTTACACCCTCGGAACTATGAACACGCATAGCATACTTTTTGCGTGCCAAGAATAATGATTTATCCGCCACAGCCTCGAGCTTGAAACTGATCTTGTTATCGAAAAAGTTTAACTGATCTGAGATGCAATTGCAGATATTATTGATTTCTTCCTGTAGAATGTCAACCGCGATTTTCTCCAGTGATTTGACAATAATCGATTCGGGTTTACCAGATAGGAATTTAGTGGCAACTGGATCAAGGCAGAAATAACAAGAATCCGTATCCCCAGCAATCATGTACTTAACATCTGTAGTCTTGAACCGTTTATTGAGTGCTATGTCAATATCACGTTCAATGGACCGTAGAATATACTGACCAGTCAATGTAATTGATTCGGCTACATCGGGATTGAAGAATCGGAATCCTTCTTGGGCATATGCCCCGAAAAGTGAATTCTGCAGAATTTTGATAGCCATCTGTTTTGCATTGAGTGATGCAATCTTTGACTGCAAAACCGGATTCTTGGTCTGTTCATACTCCGCAGTAGCCTGCAGCATCTTATTCTTTGTACTTTTCCGCTCAGACATCAGGTCAGCGATGATCTTACCCAAGAAACCCTCTTTGCTTCGATCAAACATCATACCGATGGCAGAGATTGCCGCATTATCAAAACCAGCCAATGTACTGACTCGTTCCTCAGATTCAGGATCACGTCGCAGCAACTCATCTACACTAAGTTCAATTTTACCCAGAACCGTGTCTGGGCTGATATTCAATGATCGCATGATAGATGGGTATAGGCTCGTGGCATCCAGAGATACAGTCCAGCCATGTAACCCAGTAATTGGTTCTTTGACATACCCACCCTCAATGCTACGATTGACTACACTGGCACGCTGGGGAACCGTAATCTTCTTGCGCAATAGAGTGTTAGTGATCATCGAGTCCCAGAGTTTAACCGGGCTGAATACATCGTCATAGTTGATTTTAGCCATATAAGCCAGGGCTAGAGCTACATCAATTAACTTCAGTTTCTTGTCAAGATCGGTAACCAGCTTGACGTCAACCACGTTATAAGTTGTAAAGATATCCCAATGATTATCAATAGAATCATTGAAGTCTTTGCCGGGTAATTCAACCTTGGTATGACCAAGTTCTTCCTGACTGATGAAACCCAGAGAATAACTTTCCCGAGGATCGTATGTGAACTTTTTATAGAGTGCCAGATAATCCAAAATGGCTAGACCGGGAATTGTACACTTGACTTCCTCTGTGCCTTTGACAAACAATTTTTCAATGCGGCAGATATCCCAGGGCCCCAGCATACCAGATTCACCCTCGCCCAGTACAAGTTCAATCCTATTGGCTAGGTACGGAATGTCGAAAGTCTCAATGTTCCAACCGGTAACAATATCTGGATCAACCTGTCGCCAGAACTTTAGGAACATGTGTAGCAGATTGGCTTCATCTGTACATAGGATGTACTTTGTATCATCACCAGAGTATGGTTTACATCCAAAGGTATAGCATTGCTCAGTGTTCATATTCTGCACGGTAATGAGGACAACTTCACATGCCGTACTACTGGGGTCAGGAAAGGAATCCCCGACTCTGGTCTCAATATCAATTGACCACATTGAGATTTTAGATGAATCTGGTTCAATATCCCATGGATACCGTTCACCCATAAATTGGAGAGTATAGTTCAGCTGACCGTAGATATCAAATCCGCTAACGTCAGAATACTGCTTGATAAAGTCCCGAGTTTCCTTGATCGAACCTGGTTTGACAGACCTGACCGGTTCACCCTTTAGTGTTTTCCACTCAGAATCTGTCTCGGACCTATCTGTGACATAAATTGTCGGTGACCACTTGATTTTATGGTGCCGCTTGACACCATGCTCGTCGATCTCCTTCAGGAGGATATTAGAGCCATAGACTGAACAGTTAGTATAGAATGAATTCATAGTTTCCCAAAACGAAGCATGCACAAATCATAGACACAATCTGATACCGGGTGGTGCTTGACAACCAGACCTTCAGACCAATCCGGACACTGCTCTGGATCAACTTCAACATACCCATTCTTGGAAGTATTGGGATACAGGATATCAATCGCAGTTCTGACGTCTCTGTACCTATTATAACCAAAAAGTGGAGATTTTAATAGAGACTTGAACAAATTATCCATGCAAGGTCCGTCCATGGAACCGCGGACCCAGACAAGGGCTGTATCATCATTCTTGGACTTGACCCAATCAATGCAAGAATCTACAGCCTCGACTACGGACACATCTTTATCCGATGGGATGTAACTATACTTGCGCTGAATCTCACCCTGTTTTTTCCACCATGTCAGAGTATCTTTATCTACGGTCCGACCATACTTGGAGATTTGTTCCTTGGCATTCAATTTGACGAACAAGGAGTCCTTGAGCATCCCCTGATAGGTTTTGACTGTTGTATCTTTGACGTACACAAGACCAATTGATAGAATGACCGAGGTAGATTCAATACCCAGGGTCTCAATATCCATAGCAAACATGATATATCCTTGAAAAATTGATCACTTTTAGAAAATGCAGGTCTTTTCATTTTACCGAAAAAACGCTAAAAAATCTTTAACATTATTAATAACTTAGGGAGCAGAAAATCACTAAAAACACATTGGATATAGGGTACCAACTGTTTTGTTAACTTAAATGTTAACTAAACACATGATTTCCGGAATGTCTAATCAAATCAATCAGTTAAGATCATCGACATGCTTTCCCTCAGCGCATTCATCGATGAAAGCCGAGGCTTCTGCCTCATCTTGGAAAAACCGAATCATAAACAATGTAGGGTGGAGTCTGTTCATGATTAGAACCATGATATTATGATAATCGCTCACACTAATTCTAAAGAGCCATTCCTTCTTTAGGATCATTGGGAAAACGGATAATCTTCTGATACGTGCCATGAGACTAAAGGGGACAAAATGTCCCCTCTTGATTAAATCACAGAATCTTCATTAAGCAGTTGCGGGTGGGTCTTGGCGTCCGGCGCAGTGATATTGATCCGCTTTGGCTTGGATTCATCCGCCAATAGGTTCTCAAGATAAATCTTAAGAATACCATTGATCATCTCTGCACCTTTGACATCGACATAATCCGATAGGGTATATGTGCGCTCAAAGCCACGATATGCAAAACCCTGATAGATTAGAGTACCGACATCTTTTGATTGATCATGTCCTTTGCTCTTGACATGCAACAGATTCTTATCTAGGGTGATTTCAATATCACCAATTGAGAATCCCGCCACTGCAATTTCAATGACATATGTATTTTCATCCGTCTTGCGAATGTTATATGGTGGAAAGGTTGGTTTACCGGCAGTCGGAACAAAGTCAAACACCCGATCGAACCCAATACCAGTTTTCCATAGATTGTCTACTACTTTATGTAAGTCAGTTCTCATTTTAATCTCCTTAAAGGCAGATGAAGTGTAGTCCCGAAGGCGACTACATTTAGGGAACCATTCCCTAAACTTGTTGCTGCTGAGCACGTTTGCGGTCGCTCAGCATGGCATATTTTGGTTTGATGATCCAGTTTTTCTTCTCACTATACGGAATGATCTTGATATCATTTAATCCCGTAGTCGGTAAATCACCCTTACTGATGATCTGACATAGGCCCCATTGCTCCAATAGTTTGGCTATAGTATTCCTTCGAACCAAATCACTCATTGTCATATCAAAAGGTTTGTTCTCAAGTGCGAACATCTCCTTAAAATGGACAATAAAATATCTACCGCGCTTATGTAGAATATGACAACTAGGATATAGGATCTTTTCCTTTTTACCAGAGATACCAATTCTTGATAATGTCTCACGGATTTTCAAGAATGAATCTGGATCATCAAATGTGATTTCCAATAATTGTTCTGGTCCAGTCCATTCAACTAACACTTCATATTCATGCATGTTTCCCACCTGTATTCAAAGAGTCTCTAATTAAATCCAATTTAGACTTATTTAGCAATCTTGAATACTGTTCGGCGATTTTTCTATTGCATTTATACGCTGTCTGGATTAACTGCAATTCTTCACCCGGAATAGTCTTAGCCCATTTATTGAATGGACGTCTTTTCTTTTGCACACTATCATACAATAATCTATAGTGTGTATCATTGGACAACCGAGTGTTATTAACCATCTGTGCTAACATAACAGTATCATAGTTATATGACAAAGCCCTGTTAACCATGAACTGACTATACTCACCCGGGGAGGTCTCATCATTCCAAATTGGAACCTTGCCGGATGTTATACTGTTAATGTAATCAAAAACAGAAGCCATATCATTTCCACTGTGCCGTGACCATGATTTCAACGCAGAAGGCTGCAATCAGAATTTCTGCATCGACCGAATGGGTAGCCTTGAACCCATAGTCAGATAGGATGAGAATGATCTGAGGAATGCACTTAGGCTCGAACAGATCAAAACCACGGTCATAGACCTCACGGAATAAAATCTGCGGATCTACATCAGAATGAGAACCCACCCACTTGCGAACCGTGCTAAAGTCCTTGTCCTTCATAGCTGCGAACAGCTCAGAGAATGTCTGCTCTGCTGTATTGGCTAGGATACCGGCATCAATCTCACCGCCCATTGAGTACCGCTGTAGTTCATTGAGTGTGCGCCGAAAATCCGGAAAGAACTTTGTCACCAATTCTGCTACAACTGGTTTCTGGTACTTGACTCCCTCATTATCAAGGATATAACAGACCCGCTTGAAGAACTTGCTGGCTAGTTTCGGTTTTTCTACAGCATCGACATTGAACCCGATATTGACACATCGACTACGGATCGGGTCAATGACCTTGTTCACGTGGTTAGTGGTAAAGAAAAACCGAGTTGAGGTAAATGATTCCACAACACCTTTAAGAGCATTCTGGGAAATAGAAGTTACGCCATCGCAATTGTGGGTAACAATGCCATTTTCTGCGATAAAAGTATGATTTTTATACACGGTTAGATTGATGACACGAGATTTACCAACCGGGATGATTTCCACTACAGTTTCTGACATAATATATTTCTTTCAAATGAATTGTTTTACGGCCTTATATGCATTATATCCTAACACATTCAGGATTTTATCCATGTTTTCCTGAAAGGAACATAGATTTTTATACCAACTATCTGATATTTCTACATAAGAAAAATCATTATCTATACACCATTCTTCCGCATATTTGCGTTTCGTTTTAACTAGATCACCATCGCGTAAGCCATCTGGTTTTATTTCATAAATGATTTTTAGAGATTCGTCTGTAAAATCGGTTATATAAGTTCTTCTTTTTCCAGTTATATCAAAATATGGTATTCTAGTTTTCTCGAAAACTAAATGTTGATTAAACAAAAAGAAAATAGCTTCCCACTGTGATCTAAACTTAAACACAACTCCGTTTATTTCATATTGAATCCTCCCTCTAGTCCAAGAGTTGGTTATATTCGGTGTAAAATCTCCTCTTAAAATCTTATTTTTCATACTTTCAGATTGTTTATCCGTAGCACTAAGTTTATTTTCAATCGAATGAAAACGCGTGAAGTTTTCAGACTTTAAACTAATATGGTAACATGCCGCGGAACAGAATCTAGAGTTATCTTTTGATTTTATAAATGATCCGCTACATATTGCACACGATGAATGTTCTTGAAAAAGATCTAACCGATTTAATAAAGAAAGTTGTTTTTTCTTCCATACCGAAGAAAAACTTCCTGGTACATCTATTAGCAATAAATCTTCCATCAAAACTAGTTTAGCGTTTGGTTTGAATATTAACTCTAACTGTAATATTTGAAGTTCAGAAAGATTTTTATCTTTAGCTCTTTTTATAATACCCGGAGAAAACTTATAATCAGATGTCATTAGTTCTTGCATCATGGTAATATCACCGAACGAAAGCTCAAATAGTTTTATAAACTGATCATGTCTATTTCTGGATATTCCTATGGTTGCGCATTTTTTACTACAGGTTTTATGATAAACCGAAAATATATTCACTGATCTAAACTTAAGACATGATTCGCATTGCACAGCTCGGAAAAATCTCAAATCGGTTTTCCATGCTGGGAGTTTACGTTTTAATCTTTTTTCTAATGTAAACTTATCTAAGTGATCATCGAAAGGATCCCGTATATTAAGTTTTAGATTAGTCAAATAAAAATCTATATTTTCTAATATGAAAAGAATATAGTCTTCGGCTCTATCACCGAAATATCTTTTACTAGTTTTATATTTTATTGGTTGTCCAGTTTGAGACCTGCATTTTTTAGATGCACATCTAAACTCTAGATTTTGATGCAATATACATTCTTGTCCACAAATGGGACAGAACTGTTTTGGCACAGATTCAAAAAATGTAGTTTTTGCTTTGTTAAAGTCTTCTCCGGTCTTTTTGCAATAATGTTTTATGTGATTAGCAATAGAACCAGGCTTGAATCTTATATATTTACCATTTAGAGGCGAGAGATGTGTTATCATATAAACTCCTTATTCATTATTTATATTCTAACACTCTCTACGATACCTTTTAATAGATTTTGATCAAGCAGTTACAACTTTATGTCCAAGTAAGCCCTGTTCAATAGTACGTTCATAAAATGATCCATCTTCAGCCTCGCAGATAAATGGATGCCGGGCATTAGCTCTAACGGTTTTGCCAGATGAAAGTTTTACCTCAAAAATATCATCGTCTCTATCAGAGATAATGCTACCAGTATCATTTTCTAAAGCTCCAGTTTCCATATTAAAAGATACAACAGGATATACTGTATCTCTTTTTAGTTGATTCAGAGGAACAGCGGTCCAGTTATCTACCGTGCCGATTCTAACTTTTTCGTCCTCATGTAAACATTCATCAAATAATACAATCTTTGCACCACCAGAAAATGATACAGATGAACTAAATGATGTTACCCGATCACGAATAATATCAATAGATCGTTCTAG
>Ga0209615_100029_pt1 | contig 15104 bp, 18 predicted proteins | sample 4B3metaG_FD_184151 | JGI IMG/M metagenome (GOLD analysis project Ga0209615, IMG submission 184151) | Freshwater bacterial and archeal communities from Indian Creek, Illinois, USA to study Microbial Dark Matter (Phase II) - 4B3 metaG... | ecosystem: Environmental > Aquatic > Freshwater >... | reverse complement strand
CCTCATCGCCTCACGAGCGATCAACAACGGATAACGCTTCGAGTCTATACAATCATCGGGGATGCGACACCTACTCGAACAGCTCGAACTCGACGCCTGCCACCACCAACGGCTCACCGCTGGGCAGCGCTTGGGCGCTTGTGGTCGCTGATGACCTGCACGTCGGTGTCGTCGTGGGCCACGGCCACGCACTGCACGTTCTTCCCATCGTGGTGGTCTGGCGTCGCGCCTCCCGCCGCGGCGTAGGCACTGCACGGTGCTCCCGTTGTGGTACTTGCCATCTTGGTCACGGTGGCGAACGGTCTTGAACTGCATGAACGAAGCTCTCTTCTTTTAGTGATTTGCGTATGTGTGGAACTAGGACGCAAAAGCGCAAAAGTCTGCTACTATTCGCTTGTGATCGGTATGTATATATATACTTACCGAGTCCGAGCGCCGGGTAGGCGCCCGGCAGTTGGATGGTCAGCCGCTCTGCTGCTGCGTCGGTATGTATATATATCTATAGGAGGACCCATGATTTTCGCTTGCGTGAACACCAAGGGCGGCGTCGGCAAGACCACGACCGCTGTGCATTTGGCAGTGATGCTGGCCCGGCAGGGCAAGACCCTCTTGATCGACGGCGACCCGCAGGCCTCGGCCGCGAGCTGGGCTGCTTGGCGTCGTGAGACGCAATACGACCCGTCGCCCACCACCACCTGCCTCGCTGGTAAAGCGATCTTGGCCGAAGGCAAGCAGTTGGCCAGCGGCTTTGAGCACGTCGTCGTCGATGCCGGTGGCCGTGATTCGGTCGGTCTGCGCTCCGCGCTGCTGCTGGCCCAACGTGCCGTGATCCCGATTGGCGCGAGCAATCTGGACGCTGCCGCCATGACCGACTTGCTGGAAGTGGTCGAGCTGGCCCGCGACTACAACTCCGAGCTGGATGTGCGAGTGCTGCTGACACGCGTCGATCCGCGCACCAAGGATGCGGCCGAGATGCTGGAATTCTTGGCCGATCAGAAGCTGACCGTATTACCTACAAAAGTCTGCGAACGCGTGGCTTTCCGCCGTGCCATCGGGGAGGGCGCAAGCGTTCAGGAACTGGGCCGCGACCAAGCCGCCATCGCCGAGATGGAAGCCTTCTTCCGGGAGGTGATGGCATGAGCATGAAGGGAAAGCCGAACACGGCCCAGTTCAAGATACCCAAAGACCCCGCCGCTTTCCTTGAAGGCGGTGAGGCCGACAAGGCGGAAAAGTCGCCGGTCGCACCTGCAGCCTTGACGCCGCCACCGACCGCCATCCCACCCGTTGCCGAGGAAGCGCCCCGCCGTGGCCGTGGCCGCGTGCAAAAAATCTTCAACTTCCCCGAGGACTTGGCCGACCGCCTGCGCGACGAAGCGCTGCTGCGCTCGCGCGAGAAGGGGGGACGCGTCACCGAGAAGGACATCGTGGTCGAGGCGCTGGAAGCCTTCCTCAAGCGGTGATAGGTATCTATATATATATATAAATATTGAATATGGAATATACTTAAAACAAGGGACGAAACCAACGCCATGCAGCGACAACCGAGATGAATCCTGATATTGTTGCGACTGGACGCTGAATAGGGTATAAACGATGCTGACGACAACTGCTAGCGCGGTCGCGCCGAAGGTTTTGAAGGAACTCATCGCCGCTGGGTCGGTTTCCGCCGCCCGAGTGGAGCCCGGTGACAAGGGCCTTCTGATCGTGGTGCGGGCCGGAATGTACGAGCGAGTGCTGGGTGCTGCCCGTGGCGGCCTTCGGTACTTCCAGAGCTTGGATGGCGCGGCAAGCGTGCTCCAAGGCTATGGAATTGAACACGGAGCACTGGGTGCCCAAGACGATGGTGAGGGGCTACAAGCAAGCTCCGGCCTCGATGGACGCAGAGTGACCGTTATGAAGAAGGAGAGAGTTAACTAGACAGCAGAAAACTGGCGAGTCAGAAACGACAAAGCCCACTTTGGCGAGTGGGCTTTGACAGAGAAACCGGGCAGGGTGCCCAGACACTTACAGCGTTCGCCTTGGCGGGTGAACTCTGTAGAGACGCAATGAAGCGACTAACGATGCTTTGATTGTACGTGTCTTAAGCCCTGCGCGCAAGCGTGCGCACGCCCTACGGGACGTGTGATGAGGGGTTATGGCAGGTACAACGGCACAGAAACTAGACAACCAGACAGCAGACCGCTTTTTCCAGTCGGGCACCGCGCTCAATCGCGTGCTCACGGAAGCGCCCTATCTGCCGCGTTGCTCTGACAACAAGACGGCCACCCGCGTCCGGCCGCGCGAATACGCCATTCGCTACCCCTACATGCAGGTCAATCGGCCCGGCTTCGTGAGCTGGCTGATCTTCGACCTTGATCATGCCAAGGCGATGATCTGGGAGGACGCAGGCCTGCCTGCTCCCAACCTGATCGTCCGCAACCGCCAAAGCGGCCACAGCCACCTCTACTACGCGATTCCCCCGGTCTGCACGACCGAGGCCGCCCGCAGCAAGCCCATCGCGTACATGAAGGCCGTCTATGAGGCCTTCGCTGCCCGGCTCAATGCCGACACCGACTTCCACAGCGGCCCCGTGGCCAAAACACCCGGCCATCCTTGGTGGCTGACGCACGAGCTGCACGCCCACGTATACGATCTGGGGAAGTTGGCCGACTACGTGGACTTGGCGGTGTCCAGCCCGTGGGGGAAGGGGCCTCAGTTCGACGAGGTGAGCCATTCCCGACACTGCATCCTCTTCGAGCACCTGCGCCACTACGCCTATTCCATCGTGAACCGTGAGCGCGAGCGCGGCTCGTTCGCCACCTTCACGCGGCTGCTCGAAGCCTACGCCCACAATCGCAACAGCTTCCAGAAGCTGGGCTTCATGGACAACCTAGCCCAGTCCTCACTCAATGCCACGGTGAAGTCCGTCGCCCGTTGGACGTGGGATCGCTACACCGGCTGCGGCCGGTGCCACCGGGGCGTGATGCAGCTCGACAAGGACTTGCCGCTGATCGAGCGGCAGCGCCGCGCCGCCGCCCGCACGCACGATGTGCGCCACAAGGCCACCGAGTCCAAGGTGCGCGCTGCGTGCCGCCTGCTGCAACAGAAGGGCGAAGCCCTCACGCAAGCCGCTATCGGTCGCGTGGCAGGCCTCACAAGGCAGACGGTGGCCACCTACAAGCATGTGCTCGAAGAAGTGCTCAAGCCCGTCACCGTGGCGATTTTTGGGGGCGCTTCGGGTAATGCCGAGGATGTTAAACATGGTGTACATCAGGTAGCTGCCGCCCGCACGGAGGTACAGGTTCCGGTTTTAGTCTCGGTGTCCCTTGAGCTGTCTCTTGCTGGGCCTGGTGTTGTGCCTGTGTTCGATGGCTGAGTTGGAGCTGGTTTTGGTTTTGCGTAGCCCAAGCGTTTATCAAACGCGAGTAGCCGCAAGTGGGTTGTGGGTAAGTCCGTAGGACTTATCCACAACCCCGCGCAGGGCGAAGCCCGGAGGGTGTTCTGCCGGCGCAAGCGCGGCTTCCCTGTCAGTTTTCGGCTTGGCCGCCGTGTGGGTTTAGTGGAGTTCGGAGGATGTAGCGTATGGCTCGACGGTCTTTTGACGATGAAACGCTCGCATGGGTGCGAGAGATGCCGCTGTTGCAGGTGCTTGACAAACTGCGCGACGATGGGCAGTTGTTCTGGCGTCTCGATCCCGATTTTGTGCCGGAAAAGGACAAGCGGACGGTGCGACTGTTTTTGTCGTCGTCCTCGGGCTTCGCTTGGGAAGTTCTGGTCACGGGCCTCAAGTGGTTTGACGTGCGCGCAGGGAAGGGTGGAGGTGGCGGCATCGACCTGGTGATGCACCTGCTGGGCATCGACTTTGTGAAGTCCGTCAAGCTGCTTTCGTCAGGTGCCTGTGTGCCTAGCCAGCGTCGTCCAGTTCAGCCGAGATAAAGGGGTGGCTCGCTGCGGCGCAGCGAGCGGGGGCTCTTGTGCTTCGCATCGAGCCTCGTAAGTCGTAAGCGAGTTTCGGCCCCTGCGGCTTCGATCTCTTCGGTTGTCGTTCCAGCCACATCTAGGGTGCGCTGCGCCGTGATCCTAACCCGTTCGGTGCTCGGGCTGCGCCATGTGTTCCGTGTGCGGCTTCCGGTCACGCCCTTAACCCGGCTTTCACTTAAAAACCGTAGGTATATATATACCGATTGCAAGCGGCTTGTGTGGCGCTGGGGAAGTCGTGACGCAATGATGGTGGCGCCATATCAGTACCGTTCGCTTTTTGTTTCAAGACCATTTCTGCGCCGCGTGTTTGACGCAGCTTCATACGTGAGCGTGCTGCGCAGGGGTCGGATCTCACCCTCACCACGGCGCACAAGTCCAAAGGGCAGGAATGGCATCAAGTCAGCCTAGGGCAAGACTACCCGGATTTGGTGAACTCGTCGGGCGTCCCTTTGAGTCGTGCGCGCAACGCCAAGGAGCCTTTGCCGGCGGATGAAGCCAACCTCTGGTACGTAGCGGTCTGGGTTCTGAAAAAAGTGGCCATTTGGCTTTTTTAACTAGGATAGGGGGAGGGCGCGGGTGTGGGCAGGCGGCGTTGTCCATCGCCCGGACCGACGGGGGAAGGGCACTTCCCCCGTGCAGCCCATGGGCTGCTGGCGGTGCAGTGGCAGACAGGCACACGTGCCCACTCCTACACACCCCCCCGCGCGGCGGGGGAAAGGCGGCTACGCCGCACCGCAGCCAGGGCGCTAGGGTGCAGGAGCCGTCTCCGGGGGCCAAGGTATGGGGGGTCGTCTCAGAAAACGGAAAATAAAGCACGCTAAGCCGGTTGCAGCGGCCGTAGCGGCCTGAACTTGCCCGCGCCGATCTTGGCGCTGCTGCGCCAGAGGTAATCGCCGGTCAGGTTGATGTGCTCCCAGCCGAGCGGCGACAGGTACTGCAACAGGCCGTCATCGACGGCTTGACCGTGGCCACGCAAGGCGTTCGCGGCCCGCTCCAGATAGACCGTGTTCCATAGCACGATGGCCGCCGTCACCAGGTTGAGGCCGCTGGCCCGGTAGCGCTGCTGCTCGAAGCTGCGGTCGCGGATTTCCCCCAGGCGGTTGAAGAACACGGCGCGGGCCAGCGCGTTGCGCGCCTCGCCTTTGTTCAGCCCGGCATGCACGCGGCGGCGCAGCTCGACGCTTTGCAGCCAGTCCAGGATGAACAGTGTGCGCTCGATGCGTCCCAGCTCACGCAGGGCGACGGCCAGGCCGTTCTGGCGCGGGTAGCTGCCAAGCTTCCTGAGCATCAGCGAGGCCGTCGCCGTGCCCTGCTTGATCGAGGTGGCCAGCCGCAGGATTTCATCCCAATGGGCGCGGACGTGCTTGATGTTGAGCGTGCCGCCGATCATCGGTTTCAACGCCTCGTAGGTGGCATCGCCCTTCGGGATGTAGAGCTTGGTGTCGCCCAGGTCACGAATGCGCGGGGCGAAGCGGAAGCCCAGCAGGTGCATCAACGCGAAGACGTGGTCCGTGAACCCTGCCGTGTCGGTGTAGTGCTCCTCGATCCGCAGGTCGGATTCGTGATACAGCAGGCCGTCGAGCACGTAGGTCGAGTCGCGCACGCCGACGTTCACGACCTTGGTGTGGAACGGCGCGTACTGGTCGGAGATATGGGTGTAGAACGTCCGCCCTGGGCTGCTGCCGTATTTCGGATTGATGTGGCCGGTGCTCTCGGCCTTGCTGCCGGTGCGGAAGTTCTGGCCGTCCGACGATGACGTGGTGCCGTCGCCCCAATGCTCGGCGAAGGGATGTCGGAACTGCGCGTTGACCAGCTCGGCCAGTGCCGCCCCGTAGGTTTCGTCGCGGATGTGCCAGGCTTGCAGCCAGGCCAGCTTGGCGTAGGTCGTGCCGGGGCACGATTCCGCCATCTTGGTCAGGCCCAGGTTGATCGCGTCGGCGAGGATCGTGGTCAGCAACAGGTTTTTGTCCTTGGCCAGGTCGCCTGACTTCAGGTGGGCGAAGTGCCGGGTGAAGCCCGTCCATTCGTCTACCTCCAGCAGCAATTCGGTGATCTTGACGTGCGGTAGGATCATCGCCGTCTGGTCGATCAGGGCCTGTGCGGTATCGGGCACCGCCGCATCGAGCGGCGTGATCTTCAGGCCCGACTCCGTGATGATGGCGTCCGGCAGCTCGTTGGCCAGCGCCATGCGGTTGACGGTGGCGAGCTGCGTTTCCAGCAGCGTCAGCCGGTCATGCAGGTACTGGTCGCAATCGGTGGCCACGGCCAGCGGCAATTCGCTGGCCTGCTTGAGGCTGGCGAATTTCGCGGGCGGCACCAGGTAGTCCTCGAAGTCCTTGAACTGGCGCGAGCCTTGCACCCAGATGTCGCCGGAGCGCAGCGCGTTCTTCAGCTCCGACAGCGCGCACAGTTCGTAGTAGCGCCGGTCGATGCCGGTGTCGGTCATCACCAGCTTCTGCCAGCGCGGCTTGATGAACTCGGTCGGCGCGTCGGTGGGCACCTTGCGGGCGTTGTCGCTGTTCATGCTGCGCAGCACCTCGATGGCGTCGAGTACGTCCTTGGCGGCGGGCGCGGCCCGCAACTTGAGCACGTCGAGAAATTCCGGCGCGTAGCGGCGCAGCGTGGCGTAGCTCTCGCCGATGCGGTGCAGGAAATCGAAGTCCTCGGGTTGCGCGAGCCGCTGCGCTTCGGTGACGCTCTCGGCGAAAGCATCCCAGGACATGACGGCCTCGATGGCGGCGAACGGATCGCGGCCCGCTTGCTTGGCCTCGATCAGCGCCTGGCCGATGCGCCCGAACAGCCGCACCTTGGCATTGATCGCCTTGCCGGATGCCTGGAACTGCTGCTGATGCTTGTTCTTGGCGGCATTGAACAGCTTGCCCAGGATGCGGTCATGCAGGTCGATGATTTCGTCGGTGACGGTGGCCATGCCCTCGATGGCGAGCGCCACCAGGGTCGCGTAACGCCGCTGCGGCTCGAACTTCGCCAGGTCGGCGGGCGTCATCTGGCCGCCCTCGCGGGCGATCTTGAGCAGCCGGTTCTGGTGAACCAGCCGCTCGATGCCGGAGGGCAGGTCGAGCGCCTGCCACGCCTTGAGGCGTTCGATGTGTTCCAGCATGTGCCGCGAGTTCGGTTTGACCGGGGATTGCCGCAGCCAGGCCAGCCACGTCGTCTTGCCGTTGTCGCGGCGCTTGAGCAGATCGTCGAGGCGACGGCGATGCACGTCCGTCAGCGGCTCAGCCAAGGCGTCGTAGAGACGCCGGTTGGCGCGGGTAATCGCTTCGGCGCTCGCCCGCTCGACGGCGTTGAGGGCGGGCACAATGACCGACTGCCGCCGCAGGTGCTCGATCAAGGCTCTGGCCAGCACGATGCCCTTGTCGGTTTGCATGGCCAGCTCGGTCAGCAACTGGACAGCCTGCCGGTAGTGGCCAATCGTGAACGGCTGGAAGCCGAACACCGTTTGCAGCTCGACCAGGTGCTCGCGTCGGGTCTGCTCACGCTGCCCGTACTCGTCCCAGCTTTCGATGCCGACCTTGAGCTGGTTGGCGACCAGTCTCAGCAATGGCGGGAACGGTGGCTCATCAGCGCCAAGGATGACGCCGGGAAAGCGCAGGTAGCAGAGCTGCACCGCGAAGCCCAGCCGATTGGCCGGGCCGCGCCGCTGCCGGATGATGGAGAGGTCGCTTTCGCTGAACGTGTAGTGACGGATCAACTCATCCTTGGTGTCCGGCAACGCCAGCAGGCTTTCGCGCTCGGCGGCGGAGAGGATCGAACGGCGGGGCATGCGGTTTCCTTCTTCTTGAAAACGTAGGTTTGTGACAAGCCCGCCAAGGCAACCGGCGCGGCACGGGAATCAAGGCATTGCGATTCTCGAAAATAGTTCTTGAAATTCTATTCTTGATTGCATATCATCTCAACGAGTTTCGATAAGAAAGGATGCCCATGCGACCGTCTGTTGTGCTTGACATGAAGCGAAGCGCAGTGCGTGAAGCGGTAGGCCGCTTTCGCGCCGCGAACCCGCGCGTCTTCGGCTCGGTGCTGCATGGCACCGACCGGGATGGCAGCGACCTCGACCTGTTGGTCGATGCGCTGCCCGGTGCCACGTTGTTGGACTTGGGCGATTTGGAAGAAGAACTGAAATCGCTGCTCGGCGTTGACGTCGATCTGCTGACTCCCGGCGACCTGCCGCCGAAGTTCCGGGCCAAGGTGCTCGCGGAGGCGCAACCGATATGAGCGAGAACCGCCTGCCCGATTACCTCGACCACATTCAGCAGGCCGCAACCGATGCGCGCAGCTTCGTGGAAGGGATGGCCAAGGACGACTTCTTGGCCGACAAGCGCACCCAGCAGGCCGTCATCATGAGCCTGATCGTCATCGGCGAGGCGGCCACAAAGGTGATGGATGGCTACGTCGAGTTCACCCAGGCGCATGCCGACGTGCCGTGGCGCAGCATGCGCAATATGCGTAATCGCATGGCTCACGGCTATTTCGACATCAACCTCGATGTGGTGTGGGAGACGGTACAGGAATGGCTGCCGGCGTTGCTCCAGCAATTGCCCGCCGTGCGTCAGGATGCCGACGATGAAGACCGTAACGACAAAGGCATGGAGCCATGACCAATCAAGCCGCCGATGTTCGGCCCCTCTGGCGTGTTCGATCCCGCGACCTATGAGCCGCGCTCGGGCAAGACCTTCTGGATGGCCGCAACGGACGTGAGTTCGCTGGTGGGCAAGGAGGCAGCAGCCGACACGCTCATCGGCAACTGCACGACCGCACGACCAGCCTCCCGTTCAAATTCGAGTTAGAACTCATATCCAGCCTGTCTGGGGGCACTGTGAAAGAGGGATCTCCGATGACTGTTGAATCGAGAATATTTTCTGTAGCCGAGTATGTTCAGCCGTCCGAAGGCGAGCCTATTCGTTCCGTTGTGCTTGAAACCCGAGACTCAATTATCGTGGTTTGGCATGTCCATCCCGGGCAGGAAATTGCGGCTCACATTCATCCTCACGGCCAAGACACGTGGACTGTTTTGTCGGGAATGGCTGATTACTTTCAGGGCAATGGGATTGTTCGTGCCCTCAGGGAAGGTGAGATAGCCGTGGCAAGACCGGGCCAAGTGCACGGGGCGCGAAATACAGGTACCGAGCCATTTGTGTTCGTCTCGGTTGTGGCATCAGCCAATGCCGGTTTCGTATTGGCTGAGCGATAGAGCCCAATCTCTGGAGTTGGTCCAATGAGCGGTCGGGGAGATAGGTAACAGACATGCAGCGGACACGGCTGCTAAACCAGGTCGCAAACCTCCTTGCGTCGCAGCGTGCCGCAAGCGACGCGATCAATCGAATGGGGTCGGCATGAGACTGAACACCATCCAGTTCCCGACCGCGTAGCCGCCTGTCCTGCCGATCAGGTCTTGACCATCGACGCCTGGGATCAGTCCTGAATGTTCTTGGAGACCACTACGTTATGAGCCGCAGCCGCCGCAAAACACCCATCGTCGGGCACACGACCTGCGGCAGCGAGCGCGAGGACAAGAAGCTCTGGCATCAGCGCTGGCGCACCCGTGAGCGCACGGCGCTGACCAGCGCGTCGCCCGAAGCCCTGAGCGCCCATCTGCCCCTGCTGGAAAACCAGGCCAGCAGCGTCTGGTCGATGGGCAAGGATGGCCGCTCCTACTGGCCCGTCAAGCGCCAGGCCGCCACGGCGGATCGCATCGCCAATCACAAGGGACGCAACCCGCAAGAACGCGCCTCCCTGAAAAAGCGCCTGCTGCGCAAGTGGATGAGCAAATGAAGCTCTCCTTCCATCAGCACATTGCGCTGTTCTGGATGATCGGTGCTCCGGGCGTCTTCGCGCCCGTGATCGAGAACGCCAAGCGGCCCGATGCCGGCGCCGTCATGGCGTGGGGTGTCGCGATCGTGGCGGTGATGATCCTCTTCACCCCTTTGCTGCTGCGCTGTCCACCATTCCGGCGCTGGTATGGCCGGACGGATGCGCTGTCGGAGCGGCAGCGCCAGGCGCTTGCCGAGCGCGGCCTGCGCCGCTACTACCAGACCGCTTTCGATGACGGCTACGTGCCCCGCGTGATGCCCTACGTGTGGCGCATCATCTGGACGGTCGGCGGGTTGATGGCTGTGACCGCCGTACTGCCTACCAACACCGGACGGCCAGCCTTCGATGCCTTGGTGGTCTTCTCGACCTGGTATCCGATAGGCGTGATGCTGCTGGTTTTCGCGTCGAGGCCCCTTGGCCGGTTGATTCGCCAAAGAGCACAGGAGCGGCGGAAATGAGCACGTCAACCATCGAGGCGCTGGCCAGCGCCTGGGCAAGGATTGCCGAGGAAGCGGAATTCCCCGCTGACTACGAGGGGACTGCCACACCACAAGCGCATCGGGCTAGCGAAGCTATTCAGGAGCAGATTCGGGAGCGCATCGTCGCCACCAACGACATGCGGCTGTTCAGCCTGCTGCACCTGCTGGGTCAGGCGTCGCTGCGCATGGAGCAAGCGCTGTGGCCGGAGGATTACGAGCGGATGACGCGCGAGGTTGAGGAAGCCCTGCGGCAAGCCACCGACGCCAACGCCAGATCGTACACCCACGAAGAAGTGATGCAGGCGATGCAGGAACGCATCGACCGGGCGCGAGACAAGCCATGTTGATTGGCTATGCGCGCGTCTCGACGCAGGATCAGAACCTGGAGCTGCAACGCGAAGCCTTGAGCAAGGCCGGATGTAAAAAGGTCTTCGAGGACAAGGTGAGTGGCACGCGGGCAGACCGGCCTGGCTTGGCCAAGACGCTCGAAATGCTGCGCGAAGGCGATACTTTGGTCGTCTGGAAGCTCGACCGGCTGGGCCGGTCGGTCAAGCAACTGGTCGATCTGGTCGGCGAGCTGCACAAGCACGGTGTCCAGTTCAGGAGCCTCACCGACTCCATCGACACCGGCACACCATCCGGGCGGTTCTTCTTCCACGTCATGGCGAGCCTTGCCGAAATGGAGCGCGAGCTGACCGTCGAGCGCACCCGCGCCGGGCTGGAAGTCGCCAAGCAGCTCGGCCGCAAAGGCGGCCGCAAGCCGAAGATGACCGACAGCAAGATCGAGTCGGCCAAGAAGCTGCTGGCCAGCGGGGTGCCGCCCAAGGACGTGGCCAAGAACCTCGGCGTGTCCATTCCGACGCTGTACCGCTGGGTGCCAGCCTCCACGCACGCTTAGCGTGCTTTATTTTCCGTTTTCTGAGACGACCCCTATGGGCTAGGGCACCACCCGCATCCCCGTTTGGAGCGCCGCTAGAAGATCCCGGTTGTGTGCTTCGCTCAGCTCGACTTGCCCGGCCGCCGCCGCTGCTGCAGTACGCGCTTGGTCGCGTTCTGCTGCTGCTGAGGTAGCGGCCGCAGTGGCGGCGGCTGCAGTCTGTTCGACGATGGCTAGGCGCTCGCGCACTTGTGCCAGCTCGACCGCCTGCTCCTGCGCCCGCGCTTGCACTTCGGCCAGCGCGGCGGCGGTTGCGGCAGCGGCGGTTGCGGCAGCGGCTAGCATTTCTTTGTTGTGAGCTTCGCTCAGATCGACCTGTCCGGCAAGAGCAGCAGCAGCGGTACGCGCTTGGTCGCGCTCTGCTGCTGCTGAGGTAGCGGCCGCAGTGGCGGCGGCCGCAGCTTGCTCGACGAGCGCCAAGCGCTCCCGCACTTGTGCCAGCTCGATCGCCTGCTCCTGCGCCCGCGCTTGCACTTCGGCCAGCGCGGCGGCGGTGCTGACTGCGCTAGCGGCGGCAGCGGCTAGCTTTGATTCGAGATCATCCACAGTCTGGGATGCGTCGGCTAGCTCGCGCTCCGCTTGCTCGCGCTGCTCTGCCGCCACTCGCACGACCTCCTGCACACGCCGTTCGGCGGCTTCTACTGCGCGCCCGTTGAGCTCGACGGCCAGCGTCTGGATGCGCTCGCTCAGATCACGCGCCGCATCGGACACCTGGGCGGCTACATCAGGCGGCAGGTCAGCCGCTGGCCGGCTGGTTGTCGATGTGGTGTCGGCGGCGAGGTGCTCGTCCCATACCTGCTTTAGCCGCGCAGGACTGCCTCCGCCGACGCGCTGGCGCAGGGCAAACCCGGTGACGGTGCGGCCTGCATCGACGAGCGCTTTGCCTGCCTTGATGATGTCTGCTGCGGTGTATTCGACAGGACGCATGGTGTTCTCCAGTGGTTGACGCCTCTATTATAACACAAAGAAACAATAAACAAACAAATAAAGAAATAAATAAAGTAAGTAAGTAATAACACCCCAGCCCCAGCCCCGCCACCACGGGTCGCCTCAGAAAACGGAAAAAATCGTACGGTAAGGGTTGGCTTGCCCCTCAAAAACCCCGTCTATTAACCAACTTGACAAATTGACTCATTTGGTTATAATGAACCGATGGAAAAAAGCACCCCGCACTGCAAGCTGTCAGTCGTCAAGGCTTTGGTAGAGGCGGGGCAGGTCAGGGCCACGGCCAGTGCCTTCAACGGGGCGCGTGAGCTTGGTATTGATGATCTGGACGGGATGTGTGCTGTTATCTTGGCGCTCACTTCCACCGACTTTTACAAGAGCATGACGATCCATGCCGATCATCGTGTCTGGCAGGATGTGTACCGAGGCAAGACGGCTGACGGCGATGAGGTGTACCTGAAACTGACCGTCATTGATGACGTGCTGATTGTTTCCTTCAAGGAGCTATGACCATGAAATGTCCATGCTGCGGCGCGGCGGAGTTGATCCATGACACGCGCGACATGCCTTACACCTACAAGGGCGAAAACACCACCATTCCAGCGGTGACGGGTGACTTTTGCCCAGCTTGCGGTGAAGTCGTCTTAAACCGTGAGCATGGCAATCGCTACAGCGAAATGGTCGGCCTGTTTCAACGCCAGGTGAATGCCGCCTACGTCGATCCCAGCTACATCGCCAAGGTGAGAAGAAAGCTCGATCTTGACCAGCGGCAGGCCGCTGAACTCTTTGGCGGTGGCGTCAACGCCTTCTCGCGCTACGAGAACGGCAAGACCAAGCCGCCGCTGGCCCTGGTCAAACTTTTCAAACTACTGGATCGTCACCCCGATCTGCTCACAGAGGTCAGAACTGCCTGATCCCCTCTCTCCGTCGGAAGCACCTCCGCTTTAGCGGATAGGGAGTGCCCTTACTCAAGTCGTAGTCGCATCCATCTGCGCCCACATGCGCTCACGCGCCACGAGTTCGCCCAGCCACAGCGCCGCCTCCTGTTCGCCCAGGTGCGAGCCGTCTGCCGCCGCAGCGGCTGGGCCGCCGCACCAGCCGCTGATGACCACGCCAGGCGGCATGTCTGCTTGCATATCAGCCCACAGACCCATCGGGCTTGCCTGATCTGCGATTTCCATAGTTTGGTTCATGATAACCGGCATTATCAAGACTGCGTTTATGCTACTCGCGGGGTTAATTTTATCAAGCCCAGATCCAGTTTTGCAGCGTACCGTTTGAGCGCTTTCAAAGTCCCGAAGCGCAAGATTTTTTCTGCATCTTCGTACTCGTCAGCGGGTATTAAGCGTAAGACCCATGCGTCATCTTTCCGTGTATAGCAAAACTCAGGAAAACCCGGCATATGAGCGTATGTGCAGTGCTCTTGCTCTCCGCTCTCGCTTGTGTGCGTGCTCCAGATCATCCGTGCTGCCGCGCGCGTGACGGCATCGGCTTCAATGACGCCGGTTTTGAGTGTGTAGCCCGTGATGCCGACGCCGGTTTTCTTGAGCTCAAGAAAATGCACCGGAAAGTCCGAACGTGCAAACTTTCGCAATGCGTTTATCACCCGCTGATGGTGATCGAGCTCATAGCCGCGCTCGTCAGTTTGCGCCGGATCGTATGCTACCGCAGCTTGAGTGCAGGTGATGCCAGAGAGCTTTACGCTTGTGCCAGATGCCGCAGCGATCAAAGATTTGCACATCGTGTCCATGTGCTTCCCGGTTTTTCTTGCCGACTCGATTTCAATCCAAACTGCATAAGGCGTGCCGTCCTTGATCTTTAGCGCAATACCATCCGGCACCAGTTTATTTGGGTTCTCTCGTCTCAATTTCTGCTCAGGATAGATCGTATGACCGTCCCGTCGCATCAGTGCCAGAACGCCGGCTGCGAGTATGTCGTGGCGCCAGGTCTTTGGCGGGGACCAAACTCCAGCAGTCATCTCGCCTATGTCTTTACCGGACTTCGCATCAATACCAAACTCATGCGATAAAAACTCAGCACCAGCCTTCGACAGCACTAGAACCGTGCCGGCGTGCTTGGGTAATGTGCGGCGCAGAATTAGACCATCAGCCAGCCATTTGCGTGCAATTCTTTCAGCGTTCTTTGTCGAGTGTGTGGATTTTGGCCAGAGCAGAAGTCCCAGCTCCTGCGGTCGCAAGAAACCAAAGTTCCAGATCCAATTCAAGCCGATTTTGTCGAGCTGCGCAGCGGTTACGAGCGGGTTTTGACGCATTTTGCTATACTCCAAACTATGTTCCAGACATGGGGTGAGTTTGGAGCACTTTGCCGGTTTTGTCAAGGTGCGTCATAATGACGCATGGATGCAAAAACCGAGCAGAAGCGGGCGGCGGCTGCGGCCCGCCAGGCGCGCTACGTTGAGCGCAAGAGGGCGGCAGGCTACGCCGTCGGCGTGACGGTTCGTGAGCGCGATCTGGAGGCGGTGCAGGCACCGGCGGCGCAGCAGGCGCTTGAGCACCAGCGCCCGCTGGGTCCGGCTCTCAAGCCGGCTGAGGTGCAGGCGCTCAAGATCGGACAGCGGGTGCAAGCGCTGGTGCGTGCGGGCGGCTGGCGGGCGTGGCTGCTGCAGCGGCTGCTCAGATAGACGACAGCCGGACAGCCAAAACAGCCCTTCGCTGGCAGTGCGCTGCGCGCCCTGTCCCGCTGCGCGCCTTCGGCTTGCCTACGGCAGGCGTTCGCTTCGCTCTCGTCCAGCCTGCGCGTGCTGGGTCGCCAGGCGGTGCGCTACGCGCCCCGTCCGGGCTCCTTGCCGCACTTGCCTTCACGCCGCTGCGCGGCTCCAGCGCCCTACGGGCTCGGGGCGCCCCTCCCGCGGGATTACCCCCTGACCAGCGCCTTCGGCGGGGCTTCGCCCTTCGCTTCGCTCACTTGTCAGGGGGTAATCCCGCGGGCGGGGG
>Ga0209615_100023_pt1 | contig 15744 bp, 29 predicted proteins | sample 4B3metaG_FD_184151 | JGI IMG/M metagenome (GOLD analysis project Ga0209615, IMG submission 184151) | Freshwater bacterial and archeal communities from Indian Creek, Illinois, USA to study Microbial Dark Matter (Phase II) - 4B3 metaG... | ecosystem: Environmental > Aquatic > Freshwater >... | reverse complement strand
TTGGCGTCCTTTGTTGTACTGCTTGATTGCAGTGAACGAATGTTAAACCGCTTTTTGAACTTTTCATCTAGGGGTTTACCCTACTGTTTTTTCTTTTTTTTCAAGGTAAGGTTGGGGGATGAATCCTCAACATCTTGAAACAGAACTGGCCTACGAACTGCTGTCACTAGCATCGGATCGTATCGAGCAACACATCAATTCAGAAGACCTAGACGCTGCAATAGTGGCTTCCCTGGTCACTGCTATTGAGATAGCTACCAAGAGGAAGCTGAAGCCCATCAACGAACTTTTTATGGAGACAACATGACTGAGAACGACATTAGACAGATTGCTTACAAGTCTGGACTGCTGCATGAGGGTGAGAATGAATCCCGTAGACAGGCTTTTCTGACCACCTTCAGTACCAATTTGAGGCGTGAAATGGAAGAGGAAAGGGAAGAGGAAGAACGCCGTCGTGATCGTTTTGATAGTTGGGAAGACTGATGCACTACTACCAGTTCAACATCGGGGACTACATGTCCCACACCCGCAATTTAAGCCTGTTGGAAGACCTTGCCTACCGACGATTGCTTGATGAATACTACCTGCATGAACGCCCGTTGAACAGTGGTGTAGCGAGTGTTGCACGACAAGTCGGAATGCGTGAACATGAAGAAGTTGTTGGTTACGTTCTTGGCATGTTTTTTGTGCTGAAAAGTGATGAAGATGGGTGGATTAATGCTCGATGTGACCGTGAAATTGAACAGTACAGAGCAAAAATTACCAATGCAAGCAAGGCTGGTAAGGCATCTGCTCAACAACGGATCAACGCCCGTTCAACAACCGTTCAACTAAACAAGAAACATAAACCAATAAACAATAAGAATACAGTGACACCACCTGACGGTGTGTCTCCAAAGGTCTGGGAGTCATTTGTTGAAGCAAGGAAAGCCAAGAAAGCACCCATCACTGACTTGGTGATGAACGACCTGAAGAAGCAGGCAGCACTTGCCGGGTGGACCTTAGAGGCTGCATTGACCGAAACCGTCATCAGGGGCTGGAGGTCATTCAAAGCTGAATGGGTGACAGCAGTGGTCGGTGGTAACAAGCTGGCTGGTGCGATATGAAGGGTCACGATGGCATCATCAACATGCGTATGCGGGGCTACAAGCCTCGAGCAGTGTTCATCAATGACTACCCCTGCAAAACAGATTGGGAGGATTTTGGAGAGATTCCTGTTGTATGTGTAGATGGAGACAACTTGAATACACTTGATTTAAGGTACACTGTTGGCTTACAGGTTCACATCAGCAGTGACTGTGAAAAACGGGCCAAGACGCTCTTGGAATTGTGTAAAAAGCACTCAGCAACGACTGTGATTGCAGTTGCAAATGATTGGATAGAAATGTATGGCTGAAATAATTACCGACACGATTGACTTTCGACAGTACCTGGAGGAAACAGACACCAAGACCAAGGTTAAACGGGCATCTGACTACATTTCCGTGATCAAGTCGAGGCTGCGTGAGAAGAAGAGCCTCAAGGTCAACTACATGCCCTGGCCTAAGACCAATGAGAACTTTGAGTTCCGCAAGGGTGAAGTAACACTGTGGTCAGGACAGAATGGTCATGGTAAGTCCCTGATGACCTCCCAGATTGCTTTGAGCCTGATTGGGCAGAATGAGAAAGTCTGTGTTGCCAGCTTTGAGATGAAGCCACAGATGACTTTGCAGCGTATGGCTCGGATGTGGATCGGGTGTAACCCGTTTTCTGTGGAGTTTCAAGGCAAGGATGGAATTGATGCCCTAGACGGTTTGTACGATCAGTTTGGTGAATGGACCGACAACCGGATGTGGCTGTATGACCAGATGGGTACTGCTGATGCTTCAACGGTGATTGGCATGGTCCGGTACTGTGCCAAGGAGTTGGGGATAACTCATGTTTTTGTGGATAACTTGGCAAAATGCGTCAAGGGTGAAGACGATTACAACGGTCAAAAGCAGTTTGTGGATGAACTGACATCGGTGGCTCGAGACTACGACATGCACATTCACCTTGTTCATCATCTGAAGAAGCCTGCGAATGAACATGCCATTCCTGATAAGCACGACAACAAGGGAAGTGGAGCGATTACGGACCTTGTGGACAACGTAATGTTGGTTTTTCGCAACAAGGCTAAAGAAGATTCAATCAAGCAGCAGGGTGAGTTTGCCAAGCAAAATAGCGATCCTGACCACTATCTGTTGTGTAGAAAGCAACGGAACTATGAAGGGTCTGGTGAGGGAGAGCCTACTGTAAAACTTTGGTTCCATCGTGATGCCCAGCAGTACGTTGCTGATCCACATGACCGTCCTATGTTCTTTCCGAACTATCCGCATGTCGCATCGTGAATGAACAATTTAATGATGAAATATGCCTCCAAGCCTTACAAACATTGACGTTATAGCTACAAAAGGAATAGCATGAAATTCTGGACTATTGAAACCAATCAAGGTGAAACCATTGGTTGCGAACTGACTAAAAAAGCCGCTTTTAAGTACGCAGCAGCCCGTGGCTATGACATTAGTGAGTTAGAAATTGAGTGCATAGAGTGTGATGTTAGTTCGGAGACAGTGCGGCGGCTTCTTGGAAACATTGGTGGATTTGCAAAACCATGATGGATCATTGTCAAATGGAATTGATTTGATTGATTACTTGGAATTAGCAAGAGCCAGGGAAATCTGGATCACTTTCTGTTTGAACAAGAATCGAGACAACATGATCAAACTGGTCAATGGTTCTGCAAAAGCATACGGGAAAGATTCAATTCCTCGGATCAAAGCATATTTACGGCAGTTCAAAGATGGAGAGATTGAATGACATTTGAAATGAATTTCATGGTGGAGGGCAAGCCAGTAGGGAAGGGACGCCCTAAGTTTGCTCGACGGGGTAAGTTCGTATCCACCTACACCCCAACCAAGACTCGGACCTATGAAGACACGATCAAGGTTGCTGCTCGACAGGCAATGACCATAGAACCTCTTGAAACGCCCGTCACCGTGTTTGTTTACATTTCCGTACCGATTCCAGCATCGTACTCAAAGAAACGCAAGGAAGCCTGTTTAGCAGGGTTTGAGAAGCCAATGAAGAAGCCTGACATTGATAACGTGTCGAAATGCTTCCTGGATGCCATGAATGGCATTGTGTATGTGGATGATGTCCAGGTCATATCACTGCACATGACGAAGGTTTACAGCACTGTCGGCATGGTGGAAGTGATGGTTAAGGAGGATTTGTAATGGAGATGGAAGACCCATTTGCCTACCAAAAGCCAGAATGGTTGCTGGAGTTAGAACGTGACAAACGTAGAGCAGCCAGGGCTAAGAGGTTAGGCCGTGCCATTGGGAGTCATGGTGGTAGCCGAAAAGGAGCAGGAAGAAAAAGAGAAAGACCTTACGACTCCATCGTCTACATTGACCACACCCGTATCCAGTACCAGATATTGATGGACATGGGCAAAGGTGATCTGAGTGCAGGCGTACAAGCATTGATTGATGAACATTTATAGGAATGATATGGAAATTGACCCAAACAAAGCTATCCAGTTCTTGATAGACAACGCTCCTAAATTTGCTGAAGCAAAGGCAACTAGGGTATTCATAGAGAACTACCTGCGATCAGTAAAAAGCAAACTGATGGGCAATGAAGAAGGAACACTAGGGGCAAAGGAAGCCTATGCCTATGCTCACAATGACTACATTGAACAGCTAACTGCACTGAGAATTGCTACTGAGGAGGAGGAACGATTGAAGTACATGATGTCTGCTGCTCAACTACGTGTGGATGTTTGGAAAACCAATGAGTACACAAAACGTGCAGAAATAAGGAATTTATGATTGATCCCTTCAAAATTACAGAGCCAACTTGCATCAGCTTTAGTGGCGGCAGGACAAGCGCATACATGCTTTGGCGTGTTCTACAAAGCGGGGGGGGCAGCTACCAAGCGATGCCGTTGTTTGTTTTGCCAACACAGGCAAGGAAGATGAAGCCACATTGAGATTTGTGCAGGACTGCTCCGAACAGTGGAATGTTCCGATTGTGTGGCTGGAATATGAAGAACCAACTTACAAAATTGTTAATTTTGAAATAGCAAGCCGTAACGGTGAGCCGTTTGAGGCACTCATTCGCAAGCGCAACTACCTGCCCAACCCAGTTACCCGTTTTTGCACAAGCGAACTAAAAATTAGACCGATTGCACGTTATTTGTTAAGCCTTGAAATGGCAGAAACCAAAACCGAAGCCGAAAACATGAGCATGATTGGTATGAGAGCAGATGAACAACGTAGAGCTGCAAAAATTCAAGAAAAATCACGCATCCCGTTGGTGACGGCAGGTATAACAAAAGAAGATGTGGGCGCCTTTTGGAGATCGCAACCATTTGATTTAGGCTTACCAAACATCAATGGGGTGACTTATCACGGTAATTGTGATCTTTGCTTTTTAAAAGGTGCATCACAAACATTAAGTTTAATTGCAGAAAAACCAGAAAGAGCCGTTTGGTGGGCAAAAATGGAGGCATTGGCATTGGCAAGCAAGCCCGATGGTGCGCGTTTTCGTAAAGATAGGCCAAGCTATCAATCAATGAGCCAATTCACTAAAGACCAAGCTAACCTTTTTGATCCAAATGAAGAAACTATTGCTTGCTTTTGTGGTGATTGAAAAAATGTGATACAGTGACGCTGTTGCCGTGAGAAGCGACGAATGAAGTCCAGTTACACATGCTCTCGCCCTTGGTTCTACTCTAGGGTTCTCACCGAGGGCAGTTGTAACTGGATTTTTTTTGTTTCACGGGGACCGTCAGGGCGCGTTAGCTGATGGCCTGCATGGGCTGAACCCGTATACACCGCACACTGTTACACCCCAGTGTTGTGACCAGCGTTGGTTGACCGACTGGTAAAGGATTGAGTAACTCAGGTGGAAACTAGGCTCAATCTATAAGTGAATCAACCCGTCCAGCGCACTTGGACATGTACATTAAATTGCATTTTTTTAACATATTATTGGCACATGAATAGAATCTGTACATGTTGGAGCAGGTAGATAAGCCCTCTTATCCACCCTAGCCATAACTATGTCCAAAATATACAGAGACAAATATCTCCTGAAATTAGCCCAAGATCAGGACTGTCTTTTAAACATTCAAAACTTTTGCCGGGGGGGGTCATCTTCCACGGTAGCTTGTCACCACAACTCAGCCAGTTCAGGCAAGGGAATGGGCATCAAGGCATCTGACGCATACACCGTATGGGGTTGCCACATCTGCCACCACTGGCTTGACCAGGGACCGGCCTCCAAGGGGGAGAAGGAAGAAGCCTTCCAGTCTGCCCATTTGCTCCAGATTGCCGAGTGGCATAAAATTGCTAGCAACATAGCTGCCAGACCCTGGAAGGTAAACGCAGCCAGAGCCGTACTGTCCTTTCTGGAGAAATAATATGGGTGAATTTTTTCTGACCCTGCTACATGCAGCAACCAACACTCATATTCTCCATTTGCAATCCAAAAGCTTTGCAGAGCATTCAGCCCTGGGTGAGTTCTACACTGAACTTCCTGAACTGATTGACAACGTCATCGAGGCTGTCCAAGGTCTGAAGCAAGAAATCATCACTTACCCTGTTGATTACTACCCTCCACTCGATAACGGCCTGGACGAACTACTCTCCTTGAAGGACTACGTAGAAGAGAACCGGGGAAGCCTTCCGCAAAACAGTGAAATCCAAAATGAGGTTGATTCAATAGCAAAACTCATTGACTCAACAATCTACAAACTCAAATTCCTGAAATAGCCAGGAAAATCCAACCATTCTGACTCTCCTAAAAAACGACCCTAAAAATTTAAGGGGGGGGAGGGTCTTACGTGCGTAACAAGCCTCTTTATTCGTTGATCAGCAGATACCAATATAAGCCAGAGCAAATATAAGCGGATTCTTATATAAGCGGTGGCAAATATAAGCGGGAACGAATATAAGCGAGCATTTATATAAGCGGTTGCGAATGTAAGCAGTCATTTATATAAGTAGCTTTGAATATAAGTGCATACTGATATACCCTGGGATTCCCCCATAGAATGCCAATATTCATAGAATGCCCCTAGAAAGCATCAGAATGCCCCATGTTGCATCGTTTGACCATAGGGAATAGCAGGGTAGCATGATGTATAAATAATGGCTTAAAAGTGGCATGTTAAGAAAGTTAGCACTTACTTCGCAAATAGGTTCAAAAAATGGCCTATTGCTAGGCCACTTTCAAAACGTCAGAGCAAAACCCAGAAATTGTCTTTCTCTACTCTTAGCCATTGTTCTGGATCGTCAATTGATCGAACGATCAGACAATCCCAAACTTGCTGGATGATCCACAAGCCCGGAGTGCCATCCAGTAACGCGCCTATGTTGCCGATATTCATTATTTGTTCCATGTAAAAAATGAACGGAAACCATTTTTGTCGACAATATAGGCCAATGGTTTACCTAATGATTCACTAAAAATAATATCATCGGTATATTCTGACAATAAACCCGGCATTTCATCAGACCCTAGATATATCGGGTTTTCAGGCAATGACTCATAAGATGGATATTTACGCATAGTGAATTCCCTTCAATTGTGTGAACCCTGATGTATCGCGTTTAGCTTTACCCTTAGCATATAAACCTACTACTACGTTTTTGGGTTCAATATGTCTAACGTCAGTATCATCGCCATCGATCACATTCCAACCCCTAAAAGTATCGGGGATATCTGAGCGTTTCTCGAATACTACAGCTACTCGAGAATTATTCGGGTTTAACAATCCTTTATGAGTTATCTTAATTGGAGTGATGCCTGAATAGCTATACGTCAAATCATAATTACCCGATGTTTTCCCGACTAGGTTTCTAGCTGGATGTTTCGTATAGTCGTAAAATTGAACATCAGGGAATAATTGGAAAATGTTTTTTCCGTCGATCACATGGATGTTTTCCCATAGGATATCTGATGTCCCATTAGGCCGCACCAACAGGGTAAAACCGATGCGTAAAGCTTTATTACGTAGGGACCATACATCAGCCGCCATTGACAGAATAAATGCTTCCTGATGCTGTTTGAAGTATTCTGTTTTGGCTAACCGTTGTTTCTGTATCGTGTTAAATGCGCCCCTGCCTGATGACTGTAGACACGGGATAAGGCATCCAGCTAATCCCGACATAGAGCAAATAATCAAATCTGGTTTTAAATAGAGAATAGCTGTAAGAAAATTAAGCTTTTCACCCTTAATTGTCTTTGCCGATGCCGTACCCAGTATTGGACGATAAGTTAAACCGCGTGCTATTAATGTTTGCTTGTATGGGTTTTTCATTTGGAATCCTATTAAATTAAATTGAGTTTGGATATTGAGATAATATTATTATGGGGTCATATTATAAAAGTAGAGAATCATAGGGAATGAGAATAATATAGCTGCTAGAGTGGCTTGAAATAGTTTGATAAGTATGGTTTTCATTGATTAGCCCTAGTTGATTGATATTCCCATTTTGTATTAACCCAGTCTATAGGGTCATATTGTTCATAATAGAGATATTCCATTGCTTCCTGCTTGCACCATGCATAGAGATGCATTAGGTGATTAATTTGCTCTGTGATATCGTGGTCTAGCATGGTGTTATCTCTATTAATTGTTAACTGAAAAAGATTTTGATTCATGGCAAAAATCAATTAACTCACTGTTAATCATCATTTGCAGTGTTGCTGCAATATCTATTGAATCGGGTAATTGAGAATCACTAAAGTTTTTAATAGAACTGTAGGTGCATGGTGCACAAGCATTTATATGGTCAATAATATATCTAATATTATTACTATCTTTTTGTGGTGCATATTTATTAAATAAATCTTTGAATGCTGTAGTTAGTATTTTCTGATTATTTGAATCGGCACAAAAATATGCTTTCGCAATAGATGCTGCAAATGAACCGCCGTTTAACATGTTGCAAGCTGATTGATAGTATTCGTTGGACATAAGATGCTTTCGGGTTATGAGAGTCCAACTATTGGACCCCTCACCTATAGAGCATGGAAGAAACGTGCCAACGGCTGTAAGTTGTTGATTTATATAGGTGCTCCAAAACCCTTAAGGGTTAACCCGAATGCGTCTGTAACTTGAAATAGTCGATTCAAGTTATAGGCTGTGCTGCACTGCAATGGTGCATGTACAGATCGTCTTCCATAGGGTGAACGAAAAGAAAACAGAGAGAACCCAGTACATGGTTTGTCATTAGCTATAGGAGAGAGTACAGAGAGAGAAGCACAAGGGTTTCCATAGGTTGACCATTCCAAAGCCAGCCAGTCAACCTATCTCAAACCCTAGAAATGATAGGGCCCCTATCGTCGCGGAATCCCCATAGCTATTCGCTATCGATAAAGAACCCCCCCCACAGCATGCTCTCAGCCAGGAAGAACCAGGAACCCCCCCCACTAGAGGGGGTAGGGCTGGAACTGGGGTGGAAGAGGGGGGCCCGGTCCCCCATCCCCAAAATTTCCACAAAAACTTTTTTGCTATAAAATTTTCCAATAGAATTTTTTTAGGAAAAGCAATGAAGTGGAACTTGGCTCACCCTTTGAAGGACGTACAGGACATCATTGAGATGGGACTGGACAACCTGTCGCATGAAGAGAACGGGATTCTGAATGCTAGTGTGGATGTGTTCAGGAAGTGTTTGACGGTGACAGCTACGGTCCAACTGTTTGACAAGTCGAAGGAGTTGTTAGCAGTGTGTCGAACGGACGATGAACGTCTGTTGGGCTACTGTTGGTTTGACAGGGGAGGGTATACGACGTATTCTAAGGATGAGATTAGTAATGCTAAGTTTCATCACGTTGATTTGTCATTGCCTGTTAGACTAAGAGTTAGGTTGATTAATGAGATGATTGATCAACATATATTATGGGCAAATCTATGGGGTATACCTGTTGTTTGTTCAACCAGTATTCGTTCTGAACACGATGGGTTTATGAGGATTCATAAGAAACGTGGGTTTAAGGTTTCTGGTAGTTACGCATGGATTAGAACGGAAGAGGGTATTAAATGTTTGATGAAATAAGACCTGAAGGTTCGATGGTTTCTACGGAAGATAAGAAAGCCAAAGCCCGTGCTGCTTGGGCACAGAAGAAGGCGTTGAAGATAGCTACTGGTGAAATAATCCCTGAGATTAAGCCAAGTGCTAATCCTGCTGGAAGACCTAAATCCATTGTTAACCGAGTTACGGAATATGGAGCCTTGTTCAACAAATTGAATGAGGAGAGGCTGTCCAAGGGGTTATCTCCTTTGAAGACAGCTATGGAGGTTCTGATTGATGCTATGCAGTCTGATGAGATTGACATCAAGGACAAGGCCAGGATTGCTGATAAACTTGCCCCGTTTGAATCTAGCCGTGCCCCTATTATCTCGATTGAGCATGTGCAGAACATCAGTAAGGATGAGGAAGTATCTGCTGATGAAGCATTGGATGACTTCCTGATGGCAATCCGTAAGGTGTAAATCTATGAAGCACGATAAGCCGATACCCCACAAGACCACTGGTAAGGGCAAGACCTACAACCCTACGGATAAGGGTGCTGGGATGACTGCTAAAGGCCGTGCGGCATACAATGCCAAGAACAACAGTAACTTGAAGCCTCCTGCTCCCAATCCCAAGACTAAGGCAGATGCTGGAAGGAAAGCTAGTTTCTGTGCAAGGATGTCTGGAGTTGTTAAACACGCCAAAGGTCCAGCAGAACGGGCTAAGGCTTCTTTAAAGAACTGGAACTGCTGATGAAGCCTGGACTGTATGCAAATATTAATGCAAAGAAAGAACGCATTGAAAAGCAAAAGGCTGCTGGTAAGCCTGTTGAGCGTATGCGGAAGCCTGGAACTAAAGGCGCTCCTACCGCAGCAGCATTTAAGCAATCTGCTAAAACAGCCAAAAAGTAATTAAAATCACTGAGGAATTGATATGCCACTGAAAAAAGGTACTTCCCCAAAGACGATGTCTAAAAACATCAAGACTGAGATGAAGGCTGGCAAACCGCAAGATCAAGCTGTGGCTATTGCCTATTCCATGAAACGTGAATCAGAAGAGAAACGTAACCCGAAAGGAAAGAAATGAATACCAACTTCCTGTACGCTCAAGCACCTAACCGCAAGGGCAACATGTCTAAGCACCTTCCTAGCAAGTCAGGAGGCTCTACAAACATCACTAATGAGAAGCATGGTACTGCTACTCCTACAGGCAACCAAGGCGCTCCCAAGGCCACTGGTAACATTGCCAGCCGCAATCAAAAGCTGATGGTCAGCACCCATGCTGATTACTGTGGAACCATCAAGAATGATGGCTACATGGACAAGTCTGTTAAAAACTATCTGGGGTAAATCATGTCATATGGAACTGTTATTTCTGGTGGCGCACGTATGACCAAGGGTCTTACAAAAGGCATCAATGACAAGCTTGCAGGGTTTGCTGAAGGCCACAAGATGTCGGCTACCTTGGCTAACTCTGTCCGAAACACTTTTAACCAAAACCCTTTGTCTGATCAACATCTGAATAACATCAATGTTGCAGCAGCCAAGAAGTTCACCACCCCGAAACTACCCGCGAAAATTTGAAAGGTATAGCATGGCAACGTATGATATTGAGGCATTGAAAGCAGACCTGCCTACTGCAAAAGAACTAGCGCAATTTGTTTACGACAAAACTCAGATTTCGCTAGACTTTATTGGCAAACCCAAAGGGGACCAATACCAAGTAGCCAAGAATGCTTTGGAGGGAAAGAAATTTCCTTCCGAATACATGACGGAATTGAATCCTTACTTGGATAAGAAGGAACTGATTCCTGAAGACAATATTAAGCCTCTACCCCCCAGGTCTGAGGACTTGCCTCCTGAAGACGCTCGAGTTCATTTCTTTGGCGCTACCAACATGCCCCACCCGACAGACCCACAGTCTGACAGAAAGGTGCAGATCAATTTCCGCAAATACGACAATGGCGCAATCACTTTTCAGATTACTGGACCATTGGAGAAAATTGCAATTGGTGAACGGGTTAACAAGTTTGGTCAGAAGCAGCCTGAGAAATATAGCTGGCTTGATCCCCGCACACCTGAAACATTGATGCGCCGTCCTGATGGCACATTTACGGAAAAAGGTCGAGGTTTGTATGCGTATTGCAATGGTGAAAAAGGTAGCGGCATCTGGCCTTTGATTGACCGTGATCTGACAAACTTTACGCAGAAAAACGTCACTGATCCTTGGGCGTAATGGAAGAGCCTACAAACCTCTTCCGCCAGAAGTTGCCAGCGCAATCAGAGGTTTGTGCGCGTAAGGCTCTTGAGTGGTTGCAAAAAGATCTTCAGCATGAGCATGATTTAAACCCTCAAGAAATCTACTACTTGGCTTGCGCTGCTCAGATTCTTCTGGGTATGCGTGACTTTTATGGCCAAAAGTGAATCCAGTGATTACATCCAGCCTATTTACAAGGATCGGGCACTCAAGCATCTAATTAAGATGGCAGGTGGGAAGAGTGCTATCAAGTACCTATCCCCTGAACATCTTAAGAAGATGCGGGATGCTCGTGATCTGGTAGCAAAGGATATGCAGTTCAATGCCTTGAAGTGGTTTAGACCATTCAAGTACCAAGAAGAGTTCTTTGCCACAGGTGCAACCCATGCCCGTAGGGGAATGATCGCAGCAAACAGAAGTGGCAAAACGATAGCTTCTACCTATGAGACTGCCTACCACCTGACAGGCAGGTATCCCAAGAATTGGAAAGGCAAGAAATGGGACAAGCCCATCATTGCTATGGCCTCCGGGGAATCTTGGGAGCAGGTTTCTAAGACCCTGCAAAACAAACTGCTTGGATGTGATGACATCAAGCAAGCGTACAAACTAGGAACTGGCTCTATTCCTCGGGAATGTATTGATGAAAAGTCAATGCGTACCGATGGGGCTAATGTTCTTGCAATTGAAGTGTGGCATTCTTCTGGTGGCAAATCAAAACTTTACTTCTCCAACTACACACAGCAAGTGCGTCACCTGCAAGGTTTTGAACTTGACTTGGTGGTCTTGGACGAACAACCCCCAGACGAAACCTTTTCCGAATTGGTTGTCCGAACAGCCCAACGCAATGGACAGGTATTGTGTTCATTCACCCCGCTTAAAGGCATGTCAGGGCTTGTCAGAAAGTTTTGGGACAAGATTGATGGATACACCCATGTTCGCGTAACTTGGGATGACATCCCGTATAAGAATGAATGGGATGAGGAGTTTTTCTCCCAAAAAGAACGTGAACAGTTAAGCCGAGACTTTATGCCTTGGGAACGGGAATGCCGTATGAATGGTGTTCCTTTGGTTGGCAAAGGTGTTGTATTCCCAATGCTGGAATGGCCTACCTACAAAGCTACAGACATTGATCTGAAGAACAATCCTGCCCTAGAACGCCTAATTTCCTTTGACTTAGGAATCAAGAACGATCCAACGGTAATCAGCTTTTTCTTCAGAAACCCCGTGGAGGAAATTATCTACCTCCATAAGCAAATCAAGATTTCCAAGGGTGAAACCCCAGATGAGTATGTTCACTATCTGATGGACAGGGAATCCAAAAATGTCCCAATTGCCTTACCCCATGATGCTGCCCAGGCTGGACGATATACTTTGACGGAACAATCTGTCCGCGAGGTGTTTGAGGATAGTTATGGATTAAACTGCATCCCAGGTGCTATATTGAATCCCGTCAATGACCAAGGAAAAGTGACAAACCACAAGTCTTATGGAATCAATATAATGCGGATGGGTATGGAACGCAGGACATTTATGATAAATGAATCCTGCAATGAGTTTTTGGATGAAGCCCGGAATTATGCTATTGACGAAGCAGGGCGTTTTTCTGATCCTGACGATCACATTGACTCTGCGAGGATCGGTATTTTGGCATTAGTTCAAGGTCATGGTGAAACAATGGTAAGTCGAGCCAATACATTCCAGTACCGCAGGCCATCCACGGTTGAAGGCAAGATTCAACGTATCTAAAAGAAAGATTTTTATGCTTGACCGCCAAAACATAATCGTAGAGTACATCGAAGCGCCTGCTGGAAATAAAGGCATTGTTTTTCAGGTAGCCCATGAGGTTTATCTGAAAATGGTCGATTACCTACGATTGACTCAGGCAAAGAACACTTTCAACCGGCTTTCTGACTACCACTATCTCAATATTGCAGTCAGTAACTCCACAGAGCCAATTCGAGGCATTGATTACATCCACCCCGTTGTGACCCCTGGCGTAGATTACGCTACAGCAATCATCACTAAGTGCTTGATGCCAAACGGGAAAGTGAATTTTGAGTTTGAGCGATTCAGCGAAATGGACAGTGAACAAGCAGTCCAAGCCACTGAAATGGTCAAGTACATGATCAACAGTAAGAACGATTCTTACCAGATCATCCGAGATTGGGCACAGGACTCCCTGCTACACAAGAACGGTATTGTGATGGTGTCTCCTGTACGGGAACCTATTACGCAATACAAGGAAGTTGAAGGCACTAAAGACCAGTTGCGGGTGTTTGAGACTTTGGCGGCAGAGAAGGGTCTGACTGTCAAACGTCAAAACATGAAAAAGATTGACGTTGATCTTGCTGGTGTAGCCCAAGAAATGATGGCTCCAGAAGAGTTTGACAGTACCCCAAGTTCTCCGCAAGAGGATATTAATGGGGCAATCAATGCCAACACCATTTACCGTGCCAAATACAAGATGACGGGCTTTTCTACTTCCGTCCGAATCAAGCACGTTGCCCAACATTACTTTGTCTGTAACCCTACCATTTCAGGAATTCAGGACCAAGACTTTGTGGGGTTCTATGACCCTATGACCATCCATGAGTGCAAAGCCCAGTTCCCTTATGTGGACCTAGAAAAACTGGCTGATCATGCTGCCTATGGTCCTGCTGGAGCGTACCAAGCTGGTGCATTGGAGAATGACCTAGCCCTACATGCCCGTGACTCTACGCCAGTGCCAGGACAAGGCGTTATTGCCTCCGCAGGTGCTGACCGCTACAGCCGAGTCATCATGTTGACTACGGCTTGGCTGCGTAAGGATGTGGACAATGACGGGGAAGAGGAAATCGTAGAGGTCTGCTTCTCAGGTTCCTATGTGCTGTACGTCAAGGAAGTGGACTTCATTCCTTTGGCAAGCATGTGTCCAAAACCCATTACCGGTAACTTCTTTGGGTACTCCCTAGCAGAACGTCTTGTTCCCATGCAGGAATACGCAACGTCCATTGCTCGAGCAGAAATGGCATTTGCCATGCAAGCGTCTACGCCAAGGATCGGTGTAAACCCTGAGTTTATAGATGCAGAAGAAATCCAACGTGGTGTATCTGCCATGTTTATTTTGGATCGCAAATTTGACTCTACCAAGCACGTTTTTGAATTTGCTCCTATGCAGGGTAATCTTGCCTACGTTCAATCCTCTATGCAGCGTTTTGAAGCTGACAAGATGGCAATGATCGGCATGACAAGCCCAGGGGATGTGCTGAATCCTGAAGTTATGAAGGACGGTAACAGCGGGTACAAACTGCAATTGGCAATGGGTCCAAACCAACTTATCCAAGATGAGATGGTCAAAAACTGTGCAATTGGTTTGAAAAGTGTCATTTACATTGTTTGGAAGACTCTAATCCAGTATGCCGATGACTACAACATTCAGCAATTGGCTAATGTTTGTGCCAAAGGCAAACCCTTTATGGATGCCGAATCCATGAACAATTATGAGTTCATTGATCGTAAGCTGATCAACATTGATTTGGCTTTAGGGTTCATGTCTGATGAAAACCGCCTTACTCGGCAACAACTAATTGTCCAATCCCAACAAGCTTTTGCACAAACAATGATGCAGCTTGATCCAAGTGTTCCTGAGTTGTTTGCCAAGGTTCGCAGGCCGTTTGAGGATACTTTGCGAGTCTTGGGGGTCAAGGATGTAGATTCTTATTTGCCGACAATTGAAGAAGCAGCCAAGATGATGCAGGTTAAATCTCAGCAGCCTACAAGCCCAGAACATGATGAGATTATTTCTCGCACAGCTTTGAATAAGGCCAAGGCTGAAGAAACTGCTGCCAATACATTGTTTACTCAGAAGAAGGCTGAAGATATTGACACTGATAACATGTTTGAAGCCTTGGCTGCAAAAAGAGGTAAACTTACAGCGGTGCAAGTAGATTAAGGTATTGCAATGAAAAGCTTGGTATTGAATATACGTGATTTTTTTAATCGTAGAACCCGTGTTGAAGATGCTAAAAAGGAGGCAAATGTAAATCGTAGAACTCTAGTTATTGAAAATGGGGAATGCGCTTCCCGCCTCATGCGTAATGAGGATTTTGCACTGTTGTTTAACCTGTATAGGTTTAACTTGCTCGAGCGGTTGGAAGATTGTCGAACTGACCTAGAGCGTATTGATAATGCACATGATGTTGCTGGAGTCCGAGATTTCATTGCTTTCATTGAGAAGACTGAATATCTTGGGAAAGTGGCAATTAAAACTAACACTTAACCAAAAAGAGTAAACTATGTCAGACGTAATCACACCTGTGACCGCCCCTGAGCAAACTGGTAGCGCGAATCCCGCCGATGCTATCGCTGCAATAATTGCCGCTAACAAGCGTAACAGTCCGCAGCCTGATAACAGTTCGCCACCACCAGCGGGACAAGGAACGAAAGTTTCCCCCGAGGC
>Ga0209615_100021_pt1 | contig 16139 bp, 16 predicted proteins | sample 4B3metaG_FD_184151 | JGI IMG/M metagenome (GOLD analysis project Ga0209615, IMG submission 184151) | Freshwater bacterial and archeal communities from Indian Creek, Illinois, USA to study Microbial Dark Matter (Phase II) - 4B3 metaG... | ecosystem: Environmental > Aquatic > Freshwater >... | reverse complement strand
AAAAAATAATGCCCCCATGTCCCACTCGGGATAAAGTGGTGTAAGATGCCCCCATGTTAACTGAACATCGTTTTTCTCAGGATGATCTTGTTCTGCGTTATGGTGCAGAGGTTCACTCATGGATTGACCGGGCGGCTTTTCCGCATCCTGGTGAGGATGGTGCGTGGTCGAAGGTGGATCTGGATGTGTGGGAGGAGTGGTCAAAGGTGACTCCTCTGAGTGTTGCAGAACTTCCACCGCCTGATGAGGGTTTACCCGAGTCCCCACCGCCTGAATCATCGCCGTTGCCAGTCACACAGCCACTGCCGGCGCCGGCAGAGTATCCACTGGCTGCGTTGGGCCCTCTTGCCGATGTTGTGTGTGAGGTGTCTGAGGGTGCGCAGGTAACCCTACCGGTTGTTGGCAATTCCTTGTTGATATCGGCGGCGTTGATGGTGCAGGGTCGTTACAATCTGGAGTCGTTGGGCGGTGGCATTGTGCCTTTGAGTTTGTATGGTCTGACGGTTGTGCAATCGGGTGATGGCAAAGGTGCTGCTGACAGGATTGGGTTGGCGCGGGTTTGTGTGCCGGTTTCCTGGTACGATCGGTTACTGGGTAGACGGCGCCCTGTGATTGGCGCTGAGATTCACGCCGATCGTTCATCGGTCAGTCGAGGCGTATTCAGCAACGAAGCTGGGGTGAGGTTGTCTGATTGTCGGCGCAATGCTGAGTGGTTGTGTGGTTTGTGGGATGATGGCCGTGGTGCTGATTATCGTGCTGCGCGTTTGTCGATGCATTTGCTGGCGAAGCCGGACGGGTTGAGGAAGCTCGTGCTGGACGACAGGTTGTCCGGTCTTGGTTTGTGGGCGCGGTTTCTGGTGGCGCATCCCGAGCCCTTGGTTCCGCGCCGGTATCAGCCCTGGCGGGCCGAGGATTCTCTGGCGGTTCGTGATTACTGGCGTCGCGGCGATGAGTTGCTGTCTGTACCTGTGCCTAAGCGTTGCTCTGATTTGCCTGTGATCAGGCTGGATGCTGACGCGAGGTTGGTGCTGGCTGAGTTCTATTCACGGATGGAGGGGCTGGGGCGTGGCGGTGCGGCTGGTCTTGGTCTGATGCGCCAGCATATATTGCTAGCGCCGGAGCTTGTCTGCCGGGTGGCTGGGGTGTTGGCTGCGTGGCGCGGGTCGGTTGAGGTGGATCGGCTGCTTGCGTATGCTGCGATCGAATTGGTGAGTCAATCGTTGGGGACTTGGCTTAGGGTTTTGATGCGTTGATTTGGTGATTATGCGTTTGCTGTTGTTCGATGGGAACTATATACTTGACGATCTGTGACACTCTAGACGCCATGGGGGCGGTGGAGAGCCACCATGAGCGCGTGTTTCAAGCGATCCATCAGCGCGGCACCAGGCTGAACACCAATGCTGCGGTGTTTCAATGGGCGCAAGGTGCGGGACTAGATCGGGCGCAGTTCGAGCGCACGTTCAATTCTTTCGGAGTCGGCAGCCGCTTGCAGCGTGCCAACCGACTACAGAAGGCTTATCAGGTGAGAGGCACACCCTCGCTTGGCATTGCGGGTCGCTTCTATGTGCCGGGGCAAGGCGAGCGCACACTGAAAGTCGCGGATGTGCTACTGGATAGGGTTCGTCGCGGGTGATGGGCGCGGCCTACACCATCGCCCGAGCCAATGCGGCGCTCTCGTGCCGCATTCACCTCATCAGCGGGCGCGAGTTTGATGGCGGGTCTGCGCCTCACGGCAAAGGAGCGGCTTGCGCCGACTGCGATGGATGCGAGTCGCGTTCGGGCGAAATGGGCATGGTCGATGCGGGTTTTGCGCTCGTGCGCGAACACGGCACGCTCAAGCTAACTTGGACGTGCCCCGGGTGCGGCGTGAAGGTGAGCGAGACAACATCGCCGCTGTCGTCTCTGGTCGATGCCAAACTGGTTGCCGCCGATGCGCTGTGCCATCGCTGCCGCATTCTGGTCAAGTTACATTTTTAGTGTAACTCTCCTAAGCTCGCTTGATTTGCCCGCCAGCAGGTGTCAGCTCGCCACTGCGCTACCTCACCTCCCAAACAGATCGAAGCGTCGTGCGATCAGTGTTCGGGGCAGGCGTGCGCCGAAGTGGTGTGCGTGGTCGCTGGTCAGGGCGTGCCACACGAAGTATTCGTTGAAGCGGGTGCCGGTGACAGTATAAACGCGTCCGTGGGGTGGGCCGCCGCCGGCTGGCCAGGACAGGTTGCCGGCTGCGTCGATTGTGGGGATGGTGCCGTGGACGTTCAGGCCGGTTACTGGGTCGATCCAGAATACATTTGTTATGGTTTGTGTATGTATGTGGATTCTGTCGCGTTCGCCGCGCAGCAGTGAGAGTGCGAAGCGGTCGGTGGCGTTGAGCATTGTCAGCCGGTCGAAGTGGCCGGCTTCGTACATGGGCGAGTTCTCGGGGATGATCACCAGTGCGTCGCCGGCCTCGAACTGGCCGAATGTGGCCCATTCGCGGGTGGTTTCCTGGCTCGAGATTCCGGCTCTTGTTCTGATGGGTGGGTGTGGCCAGAATCTGCCGCGACCGTCACAGATGATGCAGTGTGGGTTGGCGGCACCTGAGTCGGGGCGTGCGCAGGCGCATAACTCTGCGCGGCGCCAGTCGATGGTCTGGCCTACGCCACTGGTTCCGGTGAGGAACTGGTTGAAGTCGGCGGGGTTTAGGAGCATGGTTCAGCCCAGGATTGTGACGACCGGGCCGAAGATCGCGTTGTGGAGGTCGCTTAGGCTCTTGTCGATGTCGGCCCTGTATTTGTTCAGGTCCAGGTTTACTCTACGCGTCAGTGTTCCTGTGCCGATCTGTTGATCCTGCGGGATGAAGGCTGATTGCAGGATCTGCAGGGTTGCCAGGCGGTATATCACCCTGATGACGTCCTTCCAGTCCCGTTTCGCGTTCTCCAGACCGGCGCCGTAGCGGATGCGGATCATGTTGGGGATGACTCGACCGCCACCGAGTGCCTGCATGACGAAGGCGGAGAGGGGTGCGGAGAAGGACTTTGCTGCCGGGACAAGGCGGATCTGGCCGTACCGCTTGTCGAGTCTGGCCCATTCGTCGGGCAGGCGCCAGACCATTGTTGTCGGTAGGGGGAAGGCGAACTCGATGGACTCGAGGAAGCGGATCGGGCGTTGGCGAACTACGATATTACCCCAGCGCTCACCCTGGAAGAAGGACGGGTCGTAGTCGTACGGAGCTTCGAGTTCGACCCGTTCGCCGGCGGCCAGGCGCCTGTCGATTTCTGCCTGCGACTCGTCGTTTGGCAGCATAGTCACGGGTTGCAGGAATGTACGCAGTGTACGTGCGACCTCGTCTTCGGCGGATTGGAGGTAGGACAGGGCTTCGCTGTCGGTGACTGCGGCCACGTTGATGAACGACCCGATCGACTGGAAGGGGACGCTGGTGCGGAAGGCGCTGGCGTCGGCCAGGGTAAAAAGCGACACGACATCTGCTCCGGCAGGTGTTTGCTGCAGGTTGCGCCGCCTGACTTAAGTCATGGTGCGAGCACTCCGGCGGTGCGCAGGGCGGCCAGCAGTGCGTTGAACTCGGCGCCACTGGGGGTTGCGGCGGCGGTGTTGGCTACGGGTGCTGCCATCAGCACGGTGCCGGCGTCGGTTCGGGTTGCGCGCGGCACGTCGAGTGCGTCATCTACCAGTTCGTCGAGGCGCGCGCGGTTCAGGCCAGGTGTGGCGTTCCTGAGCAGCCGGCGTTGGGCGGGGGTAAGTGCCATGGATGATCAACCTTCAGTTTTTGCTGACACAGCTTTTGCGGTTTTCTGGGCGGGTTGCGGTATTTCCAGAATCTCGTATCCTGGAATACTGGCGAAGTAATCGGCGACGTCGTTCTCGACTGGTTCGGATATCATGTATCCGGCACCCGGTGAGAACGCAATGTCGTTTATTCTGTCGCCAGAATTGGGCAACTTGCAGAGGATGCGCTTCATTTCAGGGTGGGGTGGTTGACTTTAGAACGGCTTCCACTCGTACTTTGACGGCACGATGTTCTTGATGATGGCGTGTTGGCGGCGCTTGCTGATTCGCAGGTAGCCGAACATCATCATCGACCAGGGGATGGTAGCGGCGACGGCCGGGTACAGCGAGAACTTGGTCATCGGGAGCATCTGACGCCAGGTGATGGCGTCGTGTCCAGGTGTCATGTTCAGGAGGTAGCCGGTGGTCGAGCCTGGGATGTCGTGATTCAGGTCCCGGAAGACTGTGGTCGCGGCTCCAGAGACTGGCACGCGGCGCACGAGGCGCATATCACTAGGGGCGTTGGTGCCGTTCCTGCGGCTGCGGTAGATCACGTAGCCCGTTTCGGCTGCGCCGGCTGAGCGGGTGATGGTTAGATCGACGCGCTGGCCGTGGGCGACTGCAACTGCCGCTGTCACGACGCCGGTTGATTCGCCGGTTTCGTTTGTGCCGGCCACCAGATAGAAGTAGTTGCCGGCGCGTGCAGCCGTGAAGCGGCTGGAAACGTCGGAGGCCACTGCTGTAGTGACTGAGGCGGGGCGCAGTGCTACGCTTTCGGCGGCCCAGGTCGCGCCGTCAGGTGCCTGTGCTTCCAGTGGGCGCTGGCCGCGTTCGTCCCTGATGTGCACGTCCTGCGCGTTCTTGATCGAGCCGTGTGAGGTACGGATGCCAACGACCGGGGCACCGAGCATGACGCCGCCGGAAGTGACGTCGGTCAGCGGAACCCGGAAGGCGGGGTCGAGGCTGACGTCCAGGTCGGCCTGTGCCAGGTAGGACAGGAACAGGTGGGTCGGCTTACCGAAGTTGCCGGGACCGGCGATGGTTGCGGCGGCGTCCGCGATTGGGGCGATACGGTCCAGCGGGGCGCCGTCCAGGTCGATGATGTTGGACGCGTCCACCTGTCCTTCCCGAACCCCTTGTTCGATCTGCGCCCGGATGCCGCTGAATTCCGAGGGGACGACATCCTCGTCACCCTCAAAGCAGAAGTGCTCGCAGTCGCGAAGCAGTTGCCGGACACCGCCGAGGGTTTCGACCGCTTCCGCGCCAACGATCGAGTGCTGCAATGCGGCGACGAATGACACTTCGCGCCGGGTCATCAGGAACTTGACCAGTCCGACCCGACGGTTGAATCGACCCTGTGCCGCGCGGATGGAGCCGGTTTCGGTGTTGGCCGAGCCGCCCAGCCGGCCGCCGACGTTCGAGTGCTCGGTGAACTCGTCAACGGTTGCGGTTGCCTGGCTCTTGGCCAGCTCGTTGAACAGCACGAAGTGGCGATCCTCTTCGATGGTCGCCATCATGGTGCGATCCAGCGACTGGATACGCAGCGCGGCGGCACCGGTCAGGGTGGGCATGTCGGTGCCCCAGCCTGCCTCCAGTGCCTTGCGCAGTTCCGATACGGTGTTCCAGTCCCACTCACCGGTGACGGCGCGGTTGCCGCGGATGTTGGGGAGGAGTTGGGGGTTAAAGAAAGACATGGCAGTGCTCCAGGTTCGTGTTGATCAGCCGAGAATGAGTTTGACGCACTCTTCCGGCGGCTCTTGGTTGTTGGCGAAGGCGGTTTCGCAGGCATAGATGTGCGCGCTTGTGACCACGTTGGGCCTTGCCCGCTGTGCAGCGAGGGCCTTGGTCATGAATTCTTCCTTGCTCATCCCGCCTTGCTGACTCTTGATCAGATTCGAGCCGGGCCGCTCGCCGACGACCGAGACGGACTTCCTGCCGGCGCCGGAACGGGCCATGCTCTCGACGCTTGTGCGCAGTTCCTGGATCGCTTCCTGCTGCTGCTTTAGCGTGGTGGTGATGGCGCCCAGGGCCTTGGTCAGCGAGGCTTCCTGCTCTTCAAAAGCCTTGCGCATTTCATTGCGCTGAACTGCGTCGCCGTCGATCTCCCGGCTTTCGGGGGGTTCAACCTCGACGTGGTCGCCGGTCTTGTATTTCTTCTTGGCCTTGCGAGCGACATCGTTGTAATTGGCGTTCGCGTCCTTCTTGTGAGGACGGACTTCCTCGATGTCGTCATCGTCCAGGTCTTCCTCCTCTTCTTCGACGTCAGGGTCGGCGTCGCTGTTGACGAGGACAGATTTCTTGACGATGGCATTGGCCTTGGCGAATTCGTCAAGGTCTTGCACGAGTTTTTCAAGCAGAGTCATCTTAATCTCCGGTGACACGAAATTGCTTACATGATTCCAAGATACGGTGATGAGCCGAACCCATCGACCACAGTCTTGCGTTTTGATTGCAGGGCGAACATGAATTGATCGACAGCGCCGACAGCTTTCTTGTGGGTGCACTTGAACTTCTTCACGACATATCGCTCGAGTTCGCGCCGCCCCGGATTGTCGCCTAGCACCCCTGTGATGATTGCGCGCGACAAGAGTTCGTTCAGTTCCTGTTGACTACGACCGCGCAGGGCGCCGGCTTCGTCCAGTTCTGCAACATCGGTGTCGTGGCCGGCTTCAAGTGCTCTCTTCAGGACGATGCCGTTCACCGACTTGGCGAAGACTCCGATAGGGGTTGTGGACGTCTGAAACAGGTCGTGGTGTACGGGGTTCAGGCTTAGGGCCAGATTGTTCCATCGGGTCTTGGTTATGACCTTGACCTTCTCGCCGGTGTGCATGTCGTAACGCATCTCGTCGGCAAGCACCGTGCCGCCGACCGAGGCGTAGTAGCGGGTGGGTGGGTCGATCTTGGTCAGACTCTCCCAGACGATGTTGGCGTTGGCTGCCAGCGGCGAGGAGCCGGTGCGCAGTCTGGCCTTGACGAAGGTCGATCCGTTGCTGAACTTCACGTCTTCCGGTTGGCCGATGATCCACTCGTCGGGACACTCGATGGACAGTTTCTGCGCGACTGAGGGCATGGACTTGTGGTCGAGATCGACGACGCCGAACTTCATGAACACGTCAACTGATTCCTCGAGGGCCTTGCTCAGGACGATTTCGCCCTGGACATCCGTGGACTCGCGGCTGGCTTCGGTGTATATGAATCGCGCCCCACCCTCTTCGGCGGCGGAAGCCTTCAGCATGACCGGAAGAATGAAAAAGCGCTCGTTCATGGTTACCTTTGATTATCATGCAGCGAAAAAGTTGCGCAGCTTTCCCATTATACCTGTTGATTTGGCAACCGGCTGCTCGGTCTCCGATGTTGGCGCTTCTTTCTCCACATCTTTGACGGGCTTGATGGTCTTGTCTGCGCTGCTAGCCGGATCGACTTCCATTTTCCCGTGAATCTGCAGGTTCTGCCAAGTCTGCATCAGTGACGGGTTTACTGGCGCGTTTCCGAGCAGTCCGGGTAATTTTTCCATACCATCGCGTGCACGCATTTCATTGACTGTACTGACCAATTTCAATGCTTCAAATTTCTTGTCTTCATCCTCACGTACCAGACCGGTCCATGCAAACGCATATCTTTCGTCGAATTCCTGGATGATATAATCCGATATGACGCCTTCAAAATACGCCAGTAATGGAACCAGACCGCTGTCATCTGAGAGCTCAAGGCGTTCTTTTGTACTGTTACCAGACAGCATGGACTGGTGCGGTGAGAAGGCGCTGAAGCTGACACTTTCCGGTGAGATTCCGTATACCGCGCAGGCTATCGAGACCAGGAAGTTCATCCACTTCGAGAAAGCCATTTCGTTGTGTTCTATTCCGAACTTCTCGAAAGTGGCCTTGGAGTCCTTGTCGCGGGAGGCCATGACTGGCATGTGCCATGGGTTTGCAGCTCCGCGCTGCATGGATATCCAGTATCTGCGAAAAGCGTTCAGGTCCTGTTCGGAATAGTTACCGATCAGGTGCATCACACCCTTGGGTAACGTATTGGACTCGAAGAACTTGGCATTGTAGGTCAACGCATTCAAAAAGCCGGTTATGACTCTAAACAGCACTTCCAGCTCGGACATGCCGTAGCCACCCACAAGCACGTCAGTGCGTGGGTTGCGCGGCACGTAGATGAGTTCGTCCCTAGTGTATGGTGCGCGCACGCGTCCCTGCACGACCTGCAGTGCAAAAACGTCGGGGTTGTCTTTGAATCCGCCTTCAGGAGTCAGACGGATGGTTGCGCCATCGACCGCGTAAAAACCGTCGAGTCCCTGCTTCCTGTCTTTTTTCCATTCCGTTTCGATTGGCGCACTGTCCAGCGTGAGCGAGTCCCGCACCAGCTTTGACATGAATGTCATGAAGTCGTCGCGACGCAGCGCTGATCTGGCTCTCGGTTTGAACTCGAAACCGCAGTTCTGGATGAACCTGTTCAGCATCTGGATGTTCTTCACGTCATCTTCTGACTGTATCTCCGTCGCGTTGCGCATCTTGATGTCATAGCCGCGCAGGTTCGCCCCGGCCTGTTGATGGCAGAAGCGTTGAACCTGACGAATCCTGGTGGCGACAATTGCCGATATGATCGGTGTCTGATCGGCCATCGCCCGCATTGCTTCATACGACAGGATGCCTGGCTTTTCGTAGTATTCGCCGATCTGGGTGACCTGTATCTCGTCGAGATACACGGACTGCATGCCCGGCTTGTTTTCTCGTTGCGCGTGGGACGGGAATGCGGCTAGGTGGCCGTACTTGAGGGCCTTGTGTAGTTCTCTGTCCTCGATGCTCAGGGATTTGTAGAATTCATTGTCGCCGTTGAATCTGGCGGGCGCCGAATAATCCGAGGGTAAACTGGCAGACTGCTCGTGCAGACCCTGCCTGAGCATGTTCACCACATACTGCATGTCCTTTTGTTGATCCAGATTGGACAAGGCAACTTGCTGGATTTCAGCAATGGCGGCATGCTGCTCGTCGGCTGGAGCAGATTCGTTCATGGCGACTTTGATGGCAGAATCAACCATGGTCTTTTTCCAAAAAGAACTCGCACGCCGGCAACTTGCCTGTCGTGTGTAGAAGCTTTGCTTCGCACAGATTTGTCTTCTGGTCGAAGGACTGACATGCGCCGCATGTCCGGGTTGTGGTGTGTTCGAGCATAAAACTAACGATATGTTGCGGCAGTCCTGGGAAGTTTTCCGGGTTGAGCTTGCTGTCACCCGGTTTGTCGTCGATCACTCGGCTTGGTACATCGAAAAACTCGAACCTTGCCGAGCCTCCTGTATCGCCAGACAGCATGTACGCATAGACCGTGGCGTCAACCATGTCGTCGTGCTCATTGTTGGCCGAGAATGTCAGAATTTCTCTCAAGTAATCCTGTGACAGCGTTTCCGAATGATACACCAGGCCACGCTCATATCTGGCGATGAGACCGGATGCGCGTGTGAGCTTGTCACCTCGTGGCTTCAGTCCATGTATCGGCAGGTTGGTGGTCTCTTGCAGTTCCTGGATCAAGGCCGCCTGATATTGCACATCTTCAATGCCGATCTTGACAGGCCTGTGTCGTGCCGCGATATGTTTTATCCATTCCACAGCTTCCCTGAAGCTGACACGACGGCGGTCGCAGTATACTATCCATACACGTCCTTCCTGGTCGATGCCGATCAGTGAGATTGCCGTATAGTCTGCATTTTCCTTTTTCGAGATTGCCAGATCCACGCCCATGTACAATAACAGGTCTTCCGGTGGATGGCCGGTGCGGATGTATTCGTTCTTGACCAGCGCGCCAGTGATGTCGAGGAACTGGGCCTCGATTTCTTCCTGGAATTGTAGCTGATGCATCCCTCGCCTGAGATCCTCGATTTCTTCAGGGTCTATGAACGGGTTGACCCAGGTCGGCATCTGGAACGAAGCCCAGTTCGGATTGTAGTCGGGGCTTCCCGGCGTACCTTTGTCGAACAGGGTCTTGAAATAATTGATTCCTCGTGGAGTGGACAGGAACCAGGCCTCGCCCTTGTAGTCGGCAAGCAGCGGTCTGACGCTGTTCTCGAAGACATACTCCAGGTCGCGTACCATCGCGGCTTCGTCGAAGATCGCAACGGCCTGCTTCCTGCTGCGACCGGCATTCTTGTCATCGAGCGACCAGCATTCTATCGAACCGCCGTTGACCAGATCCAGCCGTTTGTAACGTTCCGATTTCTGGACGATCAGTGGCTTCAATGTTTGACAAAGATGATTCCAAACTTCAATCATGTGTCTGCTGGTCGGGGCGTACCACCCGACTGGATGCCCGTGCAGCACACCGTTACCTCGTGGGGTTTTCAGCACGATCCTGGTGCCGAGATAGGTCTTGCCGGAACGGCGGCCAAGACTGCATACATTAAAGCGGCGCGAGTTGTCCAGAATCTGCTGCTGCGCTGGATGAAGTCTTAGCGTGTTGATCTGGGCGGTGCCGTCTTCGTACTGCATGTTCTCTTTGAGGTCTTGAAATGGTTATAGTTGCACTGGCGATGGCGAACTACACGCCGGAAAACGCGTCCAATCACTGTGATTGCCAATCTGATCCCACCACCGTCCAGTCAGAAGGCTGGCCAGCGCCCCATCAGCTTCGTGCTGCGCGGTGGGGGCGATTACGTCGTCGTCAACCTGGTGATACGGCCGGAGCAACTCACCAAGACATCACCTTCGCGGCTGAGTGTACACCAGACTCTAGGCGGTGCCTGGGCGGACAACTTCGGCCCCGGCATTTCGAGGATTCAGATTTCCGGGCATACGGGGTGGCGCAGGGTCGTTGGCAACGACGACGATGGTGTTGATCGCTTCACCAGACTTAAGACGGCGGTGTTCGATAAATGGCATGCCAGGCGGCAATTGCAGACAACGCGCGGACTGAATCCCGATGACGTGCAACTGATACTTGTAGACACCCTGAACCGCGCTGTGACGGTCGTCGCGCCTTTTGCTTTCAGTCTCTTGCGTTCACGGATGCAGCCGTTGTTGTACAAATATCAGATTGATCTGACTGAACTCAAGCAGCATCCTGGAAGTATGCCGCATGTACCGGTTCAGGATGAACCGGCGCCTGAAGCGGTGCGCGTCTCGATGATAGACAGTCTGACCGAGTCCATAAACCGGATAACCGAATTCATCGAAGCCGTGCGCGTGGGCATCGATCGTGTACTCGTCGCACCGGTTCAGGAGTTTATGCGGCAGACCGCCCGCCTGTATTCTGCCATGCGCACTGCGATACGGGAAATGACTGCCGTTGCCGAGTCTCTGATCCAGGTTGCGCAACTGGCTGCCCGTGCCGGGTTGAACCTGTTTCGTACACTTGCCGCTGTTGCCGGGCTGCCCAGCATGGTCAGGCAGAGACTCATGGCGGTTGCTGGTGCGTACTCGAACGTCTTGTGTCTGCTGTATTCTGAAATGATCAGGTGGCCGAGGTTCTTCCAGGACTTCACGCCGATGATGGGCGCGAGCAACTGTTCGTCGGTTGGTGGCGGTCGGCCCATTACCCGTTTCGTTGATTCCAGCCCGCTGGCTGCGCTGTTTCCAGATGTGGATTCCCCGCCAGTGATGGTCGCGCGCTCGGCACAGGAAGGTCTGACTCGCCTGGCCAACAATGATCCCGTGCAACATCCCCTGTCTACGCCGGAGATCGAGCGAGCTGTAGTGCCTGTGGCTGCGCCGGGAGCGATCGCGTTTCCGATCGCTCCTGTGCCCGAAATCGTTGGCACGCCGATTCCGCTAAGGTAATTGTCGTGCAACTATTTGATCGTCAACTTACCGGCTTCGGGCTCGCTGAGACAAGGCACGGCGAGACGATCCAGCAGTTCACTGCGCGCGAGCTCGGTGACGCCGACCTGTGGCGCCTGGTGGTCGCGATCAACGATCTGCTGCCGCCGTTCATCACTGACGACGCGGCGCAGGTCAGGCCCGGCGTTGTGTTGTCGGGCAGTATGCTCAAGGTGCCGTCCCCGGCGACCGACCTCAGGGTCGGTGTCCCTGAAGTCAGTCTCGGTCGGGACGTAGACCTGCGTCATGGTAAACTGGATGTGGATGCTGGCGGGGATCTGCTGACCGTCGTGGAACGACTGAATCTGCATCAGGCTCTCAAGCACAGGCTGGTCACGGATTTCAGGGAAATCATATTCCACCCGGTCTACGGGTCGGAGATCAGAAGCCTGATCGGAACGGTGACTGGTGAGACGGCGAATCTGCTGGCCGCGCAGTTCGCCAGGGTCACGGTCGAAGCCGATCCGCGTATACACGCGGTCTTGCTGTCCGAGGCGCGAACCGAGGGTGATGTGATACACGTTTTCGTGAAGGCCGAGACCATAGCCCAGTCGGTGGTCGAAGTAGAAGCGGTAGTATAAATGTTCTTCCAGATCAAAGACTTTGCAAGTGTATCAGCTTCGCTGGCGAATCTGATGCGCGCGACCACGCGCAAGGTCACGGACTTTGGTGTCGGTTCCGTGACGCGTTCGTTGCTCGATGCCTCGGCCGCTGAGATCGACGAGCTGTATCAGCGCATGGTGCTGGGTTTGCGCGAATCGATACCGGTTGCCACGTACAACAGTTTCGACTTCGCGGCTCTGGCAGCAGCGCCGGCATCGGGTACACTGGTGGCCAGTCTGGTTGCGCCGGACACTCCCATCCTCATCGCGGCCAGAACCGTATTCTCTTCCGCTGCGGCGCGCGTGGAATATGAAAGCATCGCGGACATCACGGTTCCGGTCGGGGCTTCGTCGGTGAACATACCGGTGGTTGCCAGATTGCCGGGCACCATAGGCAACCTTGCTGCCGGGCAGTCGTTTCGTGCCACGCCTGTGATTCCGAATACAACTGCCATCAGTAATCCGGCAGCATTTGCGAATGGCGCCGATGCCGAGACGCCGGAAGCGCGCAAGATCAGGTTCAACGCTTTCATCCAGACCCTGAGTCGCGGCACTGGGGCTGCTCTGGTGTTCGGGGCCAAGACGCACGGAGTTCGGCTCGATGCCGCCGGGGCCGTGGTCGAGCGCGTGGTCACGATGCTGGTCAACGAGCCCTGGCGCACCGACCCGGCGCAGCCGGTTGGGCTTGTGCGCTGTTTCATACACAATGGTGTGGGTTCCACCACAGCCGAGCTGGTGTCCAATACGAGTCGCGCCCTGCATGGTTACCGTGACGCGGCGGGGCGTGCAGTACCCGGCTGGAAGGCGGCCGGGATCAGGCTGGAGGTCATCGCGGCTACCGAGAGGGCGGTTAACGTGACCGGCGATCTGGTTGCGGCGGCGGGTTTCGACAAGCCAACGTTGCTGAGCGAGGCTGTCCGGGAGGTGCGGGCGCATATACTCGGTCGCGAGATAGGGGAGTCCGTTCTGCGTGCGAATCTGATATTTGCAGTCATGGCGATACAGGGGGTGCAGAATTTCACCCTATCCGTGCCCGCAGCGGATGTGACGGCGCTTGATGCTGCAGGACTGCCTACCATCAAGCTGATGCCTGGTGTCATAAGTATCACGTGATGGAACACGAGAATCGATTGCTGACGTATCTGCACAGGGTTTTCGACAAAGACCCTGAGCGATTCCTTGCCCTTCGCATAGCCTACGACGGAGTAATGACCTGGCGTGTGCAGGACAAGACGCTGACCACTACGGTCATTGGCGGTACTGGTGTCGGTCTGTCGATCTCGTTGCGTGGCCTGAGAGTGGCTGACCTGGCAGCGCAGATACGTGCGCAGCCGGGTTACAGTGTGCCGTTTCTGGACGACACCGGCAAAATGCATCTGAGTGCCATGGTGTTGCTCAACGACGATGGCGGTCAGAGTGATGGGTTGTATGGCTACACCAGTCTGCTGTGGGCATACACTAATGCGCTGGCTGATGAACTTGGAGTGGCGCGGCATCAGATCGGGCAGATGCTGCGCCAGATGAGTACGACAACGGCCCGTGGCGAGTGGCTGGACGAGATCGGCGGGTACTATGCAGTGCCGCGCATATCTGGCGAGCCGGACAGCAGCTACAGTGCACGCATCATTGCCGAGGTGCTGCGGCCGAGGTCGAACAATGTGGCGATCGAAGAAGCCATCACGGCGTTTACCGGGCAGGTAACGCGGGTGACGGATGTGGCTCTGTGGGAAGCGGCCCGCAGGCATGATGGAACGCTGCGCTATGATGGTGTCTTCAGGCATGACACGCCAGCGGCGTTGTCGCTGGGCCTGTTCGATGTTGAGTATGGATACGATCTGATTGGCGGCCCTGATTTTCGTGCATTTGCGCAGATAGTCCGTGATCTGGTCGATAGATTGCGCGCCGCAGGAACGCATATGCGTTCCTTGCGTCTAATCGGATCGAACATCGATGACGCCTGGACTCTGCCGGTTACCGATGATCTTGCGGTGGTTGCTGTAGCATTGATTCTGGCTGATTCGTTCCTGTGGGGGACGGATGCTCCACCGCAGTTTGTGGCAGGCATGACTCTTGCGGATAGCGGTGTAGCGCCGACTGGTATGATTGGCGCGAATCTGTCGCACAATTTCACGCATTCGGGTGTTCGGTTTTACAATGGCAAAATCCAGCATCTCGGGGTAGGCACAACTGCCGAAACTGTATAATTGGGGAAGTCAATGATTCAATTTTTCGACTGTGGCACTCCGATAACCGGCAGTCTGTCGATATACGTCTACAGAAACGGCGAACTGGTGATCATCGACGAAAGCGATAATCTGATAGTCGATGGCGCGCGCATGTTGCACGCACGACTGATCGGCGGCGATACCCTGAATCGCAGTGTCACGCGCGTGGGTTTCGGTACGGGCACGACTGCTCCGGCTGCTGGCAACACGAGTCTGGCTGTCGGCGCGCACATCAAGGCTGTGGACGGTGTGACGTATCCGGCTGCGAATCAGGTAAGGTTTGCAATTTCGCTCGGAACGGCAGAGTTCAACACCCAGGCCATTTCGGAATTCGGTCTGTTTGCTGCTGATGGCACGCTGTATGCCAGACGGGTCAGAGCGACGCCGATTCACAAGGATACTGACATTTCGTTGACCGGCACCTGGACCATAACGTTTTGATGTGACAAATCATGGCAACGCAACCTGAAACAAACCGCTGGGATCCGATCTACGAATTGCAGACCACCGATCCGGTGCTGGGTGGTCGTGGTGGCCTGTCGAACCGGCCGCTGCTCGAACTAGCCAATCGCACGGTCAATCTGGACGCCAGACTTGACGGCATCGAAGCCGGGACTGTGGTGCCGCCGGGGACTGCCACCGAGGGGTGGACTAAGGCCCTGATCAAGCACAAGCCGGTCAGGCAACCGGTCAGGGTTGCGACGACAGCGAACATTGCGCTGTCCGCTCTGCAAACCATAGACGGCGTGGTGCTGGCTGAGGGCAACAGGGTTCTCGTCAAGAATCAGACCACACCTGCCCAGAACGGGTCTTATGTTGCGTCTGCCGGGGCCTGGACGCGGACTCATGATTTCAACGAAGCGCGAGACGTGTTTGCAGGCATCACGTTCGTGGTCACTGAGGGTTCGACACAAGCCGATACCTTCTGGGTGATCACGACCAACGACCCGATAACGCTGGGCACTACACCCATCGTCTTTCAAAGCCTGTCCGCGTTGCTGTCGGCTGACCTGCAGCCCAGGAATGCCGAGCTGACGGCGCTGGCTGGTGTTACTGCTGCAGCGAATCATCTGCCGTTCTTCACGAGTCCGACTGCTGCGACGACCACGCCGTTCAGTGCGTTTGCCCGCACATTGCTCGATGACATAGATGCCCTGGCCGCACGTACCACCCTTGGCCTGGGTACTGCGGCAACTCACAACATTGGCACCAGCGGAGCTGTGGTGCCGCTGCTGAATGGGTCGAATACCTTCAGTGCTGACAACCACGGTGTTACCCCCCCACAATTCGACAACGACACCAGCTTCGCGACAACCGCCTTTGTCAACCGGACTGGGCCGCAGTATCCGCTGGGGATGTCCAAGGTGAACATTACAATCAGCCGTGCACTCACCGTTGCCGAGGCTGGTCGCTGGGTGCGGCCCTATCCTGGCGTCACTGCCACTCTGCCGGATACCGCTTCGTTGCCCCTTGGTACTACGTATCAGATCGTTTCCGATCTGGCAGACTCCACGCTCGCTGCGGTTGTGGGTCAGAATATAATAAGTAATACTCACATAATAGCAAACTCTCACCTGATCCGTCATGGAACGACGGTTCAGGTTACGAATCATGGTGGTGGTATATGGTTCATGACCCAATTCGGCGGCGGCCATACACAGTCACTAGCCGCCAACGGCTGGCAGCGGTTGCCGAGTGGGTTGGTCATGCAGTGGGGAGAGGTGATCAACGTTGGTAAT
>Ga0209615_100020_pt1 | contig 16396 bp, 21 predicted proteins | sample 4B3metaG_FD_184151 | JGI IMG/M metagenome (GOLD analysis project Ga0209615, IMG submission 184151) | Freshwater bacterial and archeal communities from Indian Creek, Illinois, USA to study Microbial Dark Matter (Phase II) - 4B3 metaG... | ecosystem: Environmental > Aquatic > Freshwater >... | reverse complement strand
ATCTTGAGTCGTTAAATGCTAACCCATCACCCGATGTTGTTGCTTAAACAACTGGAGACTGTTTTGTCATGAGCGTCACACTTAGCCCATCCCCCAAAATGCAGTTTTTTACTGCTGCTGGGGTGCCCCTTGTCGGCGGGAAATTGTTCACCTACGCCAGCGGCACCACCGTGCCGTTGACCACCTACACCAGCAGCATTGGAAACTTTGCCAATTCTAATCCGGTCATTCTGGATTCGCGTGGTGAGGCCAGCGTCTGGTTCGGCCCATCGCGTTACACGCTGGTGCTCAAAGATTCGTTGGACAACCTGATCTGGACCGCCGATGGTGTAAACACCAGCCAGGGCGTTCAAAACCCCGTAGTCGTGGCCGCAGCCGATCAGACTGTGTTCACCGTGGCCGAGTACGGCCTTGGCGGCTATTTAATGGTTTTTGTTGATGGTGTTCTAAAAGAGTTCAACGTGGACTATACTGAAACCAGCACGACAAGTATCACGTTTGCTACTGGCCTCACAGCCGGTCAGCGCGTTATTACCCGAATGCTGTAATCAACCACCGTACCGGCGAGGTTCACCGGGGAATCCAAGGATTCATTGATGACTGAAGAAGTCCAAAACCTAGCGGAAGTAGACTCCGCGCCAGTGCAGGATGTGACGGCCACACCTGAAACTGCTGCAACTTCGCCGGAAGTAGCTGAGAATCAGCCCGATCAATCTGCGTTGAAGACATTCACGCAAGAAGAACTCGATGCTGCCATCGGCAAGCGCCTCGCAAGAGAACAGCGCAAGTGGGAACGTGAACAAGCCGCACGGCAAGCACAGCAAGCCGCGCCAGTTGCTCCAAAGGAAATCCCATCAATCGACAATTTCGACAGTCCTGACGCCTATGCGGAAGCATTGGCACTCAGAAAAGCCGAGGAGTTGTTGGCCCAGCGGGATCGCCAAAAAGAGCAAGCTGTCATTGTTGAAGCCTATGGTGAGCGTGAGGAGAAAGCACGGGACAAATACGACGACTATGAAGACGTTGTGTACAACCCGAAGCTGCGAATCACGGATGTCATGGCCGAGACAATCCAGCATTCTGAAATTGGGCCTGATCTTGCCTATTGGCTCGGGTCAAACCCCAAAGAGGCTGATCGCATCGCCCGTTTGTCGCCTATCATGCAGGCACGAGAAATCGGAAAGATTGAGGTCAAATTGGCCGACAATCCACCGGTGAAGAAAACAACCTCTGCGCCAACGCCGATCAGTCCGGTAACTGCGCGGTCTTCGGGAAGCCCGAGCCATGACACGACTGACCCACGGTCAATCAAAACCATGAGCACTTCGGAGTGGATCGAAGCCGAACGCAATCGCCAGATTCGCAAGCATGAAGCGCAGCGACTCCGCTAAATTTTTTTGAAAGGACTTTAAATGTCTAACAGCATTCTGACCATTGACATGATCACACGTAAGGCTCTCGAAATCCTCGAGAACAACCTTGTGATCACCCGCAACGTGAACCGCCAGTACGACGACAGCTTTGCTGTTGAAGGTGCGAAGATCGGTTCTACACTGCGTATCCGTTTGCCCGACCGCGCTCTGGTCACTGACGGTGCCGCCCTGCAAGTTCAGGACGACAACGAACAGTTCACCACTTTGACCGTCGCAAACCAAAAGCACATCGGTGTCAACTTCACATCCGCTGAATTGACCATGCAGTTGGACGACTTCGCAGAGCGTGTGCTCAAGCCACGTATCAGCCAGTTGGCCTCCAGCATCGACGCTGACGTTGCCAACGCATACAAAACCATCGGCAACACCGTTGGTACACCTGGCACCACTCCTTCGACTTCTTTGGTGCTGTTGCAAGCCCAGCAGAAGCTGAACGAGAACGCTGCCGTGATGTCCCCACGTTACGCCACCGTCAACCCAGCCGCCAACGCTGGTCTGGTTGAAGGCATGAAGGGTTTGTTCAACCCCACCGACACCATCAGCAAGCAGTTCAAGAACGGCATGATGGGCACTGGCGTGTTGGGTTTTGAAGAAATCAACATGTCTCAGTCGATCAAGCAGCACACCACTGGCTCGCGTGACGCTTCCGCTTCGACCACCGTGAAGACTCCCGGTGTGACATCCGAAGGCTCCTCGACCCTCGTGTTGACCCAAGGTTCTGTGACCACAACAATCAACGCTGGTGACGTGTTCACTATTGCTGATTGCTTCGCCGTCAACCCACAGACTCGTGAGTCCACTGGTTCGTTGTTCCAGTTCGTTGCTTTGACCGCTGCTACTGCTGTGGCTGGCGACTGGACTGTGACTGTGGCCCCGATGTACTCGGCCACTCACGCTCTGGCAACCATGTCTTCTCTGCCTGCTACCGGCAAAGCTGTGACCTTTGTGGGCGCTGCTTCTACCCAGTACGCACAGAACTTGGTTTACCACAAAGATGCGATCACATTCGCAACTGCCGACCTGTTGCTGCCACAAGGCGTTGACATGGCTGCTCGTGCCGTTCACAACGGTATCAGCCTGCGTGTCGTGCGTCAGTACGACATCAACAACGACCGTCTGCCTTGCCGTATTGACGTTTTGTACGGTTTCAGCACGATCCGTCCACAAATGGCTTGCCGCATCTGGGGCTAATCAAATGGGGCTTCGGCCCCGTTTCTCGTATCAATTTTGAAAGGAAATTATCATGGCTCTCCCTAATGGCGCAGGTGGTTATCAAGTCGGTGACGGTAACGTCGGCGAAGCGCAACTGTTTGTTCAAGGTGCTCCAACTGCTGTGGCCGCTGCCGCAACAGCCACGCCCGCACAACTCGCAAACGGTTTGTTTGTGTTCAACGGCGCTGCCGGTAACCTGACTTTGCCTACCGTGGCTTTGTTGGAAGCTGACATCTCCAGCGCCAGCAAAGTAGACGCAGCGTTTGACTTCTTTGTCATCAACGCAGACGCTTCTGGCTCTGACGCTGTGACTTTGGCTGTCGGCACTGGTTGGACTATTGTTGGTGTTGCTGCTGTGTCTGCTGCCACTTCCGCGCAATTCCGTGCCCGTAAGACAGGCGCTGGTACTTGGACTTGCTACCGCATCGGCTAAACCCGAATGGGGGCTTCGGTCCCCATTTTTAAAGGAACAATCATGTCTTCCAATACCAAACCGATAGGCGTTGCTTTTGAAGACCAGAACATCATCGGGTCTGACTCTGTGATGTCTGGTGGCGAATTGGGTTACACCGCAGAAGCAAGCGGCACAGTGACCCAATTGACAAGCAAATCGACTGGCGTGACTTTGAACAAGTCTGCCGGTCAGATCACAATGAACGATGCGGCTCTGGCAAACGTCACAAACGTCACGTTCACTTTAACCAACAGCACAATTACCCCCAAGGATGTTGTGATTCTGAGCGTTGCTGGTGGCGCTACTGCTGGTGGCTACAACTGCTGGGTTTCCAGCAAAGGCACTGGAACTTGCACAATCACAGTGCGCAACATCTCGGGCGGTTCGCTGTCTGAGGCCGTTGTCATCAACTTTGCTGTGATTCACGTCCTGTAAAGCAAACGGGGTCTTTGGACCCCGTTCTTACTTATGAACATTTACCTGCAACACCCAATTCACGGTCGCAAGATTGCCACGATGGAACTTGAGGCCGAAGCTGATGAAGCAAATGGCTGGACACGGTACAATCCAGACACGCCTTCGGAGCACGAAGATGCGGCCCCGATAAACGTCTTGGGGACAAAGCGCAAATACACCCGTCGAACCGAAGTTGTCGAGGGTGCAACCGAAGGAGTCTGAACATGGCAACGTACACCGCTGGCGATCAAATTAACCGAGCACTGCGATTGCTGGGGGTATTGGCCGAAGGGGAAACGCCAACGGCAGACATGTCAAACGATGCTTTGACTGCGATGGATCAGATGATCGACTCGTGGGACACCGAGCGGTTGTCAGTGTTCAGCACCGAAGACCAGATTTTTACTTGGCCCGCAGGCCAGATTACCCGCACCCTCGGCCCAAGCGGTAACTTTGCGGGCAATCGCCCCGTGCTGCTTGATGACGCCACGTATTACCGTGATCCAGGCACCAACGTGTCCTTCGGCATCAAGTTCATCAACCAGCAGCAGTACAACGGCATTGCGGTCAAAACCGTCACGTCCACTTATCCACAGGTTATCTTCGTCAACAACACCTACCCAGATGTGACGATGACGATCTACCCTCGTCCTACACGGGACTTGGAATGGCACTTTATTTCTGTGCAGCGATTGGACAAGCCTGCCACGCTGGCAACAACTTTGCTGTTTCCTCCGGGGTATCTGCGGGCGTTTACCTACAACTTGGCGATGGAAATCGCACCTGAGTATGGCGTTGAACCAAGCGATCAGGTCAAGCGTATTGCCATGACCAGCAAGCGTAATTTGAAGCGCATCAACAACCCAGATGACGTGATGTCAATGCCTTACGCCATTGTGGCAACCCGTCAACGATTCAACATCTACGCCGGTAACTATTGATGAAAACCCCAATCCTTGGGTCATCGTATGTGGCCCGCAGTGTCAATGCAGCCGACAGCCGCATGGTCAACTTGTTTCCCGAGGCTATCCCCGAGGGTGGCAAAGAGCCGGGGTTTCTAAACCGCGCTCCCGGGTTGCAATTTCTCGCCAATATGGGCGATGGCCCCATTCGCGGTATGTGGCAATTTGGTGGCTATGGCTATGCTGTGTCGGGCGAAGTTCTATATAAAATCGACACACTCTGGAACACATCACCGATTGGCACCGTGGCCGGTTCGTCCGGTCCTGTCAGCATGTCTGACAACGGCACCCAGATGTTCATCGCCTGCAATGGCCCTAGTTTCATTTACAACAGCTTAACGCTTGAGTTCAAGCAGATCGACGACCCTGATTTTCCCGGTGCTGTCACCGTGGGTTATCTGGACGGTTATTTCGTGTTTAACGAACCAAATAGCCAGCGTTTGTGGATCACCAGCTTGCTGGACGGCACATCCATCGACCCGCTTGACTTTGCCAGCGCCGAAGGATCCCCTGACGGTCTGGTGTCGGTGCTTGTAGACCACCGCGAATCGTGGCTGTTTGGCACCAACTCGGTCGAGGTTTGGTACAACTCGGGTGGCGCTGACTTTCCGCTGAGTCCTGTTCAGGGCGCGTTCAACGAAGTTGGCTGTATCGCAGCATTCTCGGTTGCCAAGCTGGATAACGGCATCTTTTGGCTGGGCGCTGACGCCCGTGGCCGGGGGATTGTGTACCGCGCTAATGGGTACACGGCAGCTCGGGTATCTACTCACGCCGTTGAATGGCAGATTCAGCAGTACGGCAATTTGGCCGATGCGATTGCCTACACGTATCAACAAGACGGCCACGCTTTCTACGTGCTGATTTTCCCCTCAGCAAACACCACATGGGTTTTTGACGTTGCAACCAATTTGTGGCACGAACGGGCTGCGTTCATCAACGGTAGTTTCACCCGCCATCGCTCAAACTGCCAAATGTCGTTCAACAACGAAATTGTTGTGGGCGACCACGAACTCGGCAACATTTATGCATTTGACCTAAATGTATTCTCCGATGCGGGTCAGCCTCAGAAATGGCTGCGCTCTTGGCGGGCGCTGCCTACGGGCACCAACGATTTGAATCGCAGTGCGCACCACTCGTTACAGCTTGACGCCGAAACAGGCGCAATTGACAACAGTGTTACCACACCAATTACAATTCTTGATCTTTCAAACCCAAATGATGATTTGTTGACCGAAAGTGATGATTTTCTTGTTTGGGAAGAAAGCGGCCCTGACTCATTGCTTACTGAAAACAATGACATCATTGTTCAAGAAAATGGTGGCGCGATGTATTACAACGGCGCGCCATCAGTTGTAGGCGGCAAAATACTGATTGAAAAAGGTCAGTTTACGGCGACAGCGATTGACCCTCAAGTTATGTTGCGTTGGTCTGATGATGGCGGTCACACTTGGAGTAACAATCATTGGCGCTCAATGGGTAAGACGGGTACCTACGGCACCCGTGTGTTGTGGCGTCGATTGGGCATGACTTTGAAGCTGCGTGATCGCGTCTATGAGGTGTCAGGCACTGACCCAATTAAGATTGCCATTATGGGCGCGGAACTTATTGCAAGCGCAACAAATGTCTAATCCGCAAAATATTACCAAAATCCCTTCGGCGCGGGTTGCGTTGATTGACCCAGACACAGGTTTAATTTCCCGTGAATGGTTCCGCTTTTTCAACAACATTTACGTGATTACGGGCGGCTCTACTTTAGGTGTTGCTCAAATCGTAAACGGTGGAACGGGTGGGTCTACCGCTGCTGAAGCCCGGGCAAACTTGGGTGCGGGTACAGTTAATCGTGTATTAGGTGAGGGCACCGTTAGCGGCCTTACACTAACCGGTGATGTCACAACCACCGGCGCTCTCACGCTTGGCGGCGCAGTAACTGTTGATTTGACAACTGAGGTAACAAATGTGCTACCAGTTGCCAACGGTGGTACAGGGTTGGCTGTACGGCCTACGGTTGTCACTAAAACCGCCGACTTCACCCTTGCCGACACCGAGGGGTGGGTCATCAACAACAAGTCAGGTTCTACCTGCACGGTTACGCTGCCTGCGGCATCATTGTGGGCTGGCCGCGCAGTGACGTTTAAGAACCTGCAACTTCAGACCCTTGTGTCGGCATCAAGCAATGTCGTGCCAATTGGCAGCGCCGCACCGGGCACAGCGATCCTGCCCGCCACCGTGGGCGCATGGGCTACGCTCGTGTCTGACGGCACTAACTGGGTGGTGATGCAATCATGATGACAGTGACCTACGGTAAGGGCTTTGAAGTTGCCAGTCCTGAACGGCGCAAGGTCGAGTTTCGGCAAAAGATTATGGTGGTGCAAGACGGGTTGCAAAAGCTGATCGACAGCGGGGCTGTTGAATCCACATTGGAAGATTGCACCCTCAAGCACTATTTCACACCCAAGGACGATACATACGGGTGCTGCGCGTATGCGCGGGAAATGTTGATTCCCAAGGGAACACTAATCATTGGCAAGATTCATCGCCACCAGCACCTGAACTTTATTTCCAAAGGCAAAGTGACTGTGTTCACCGAGTTTGGCGAAAAGCACCTTAAAGGGCCATGCACATTTGTGTCTGAGGTGGGGCTGAAACGGGCTGTTTACGCCGAGGAGGATACACTGTGGACAACTGTGCATTTGACCGAGTTCCAATCTGAGGCAGAACTGGATAAAATCGAGCAAGAGGTCATTTCACCGTCTTATGATGAGATGGGTCTGATTACCTGCGTTGACGCTTTGCCGAAACTTACGGCACAAGGAGAGAAATTATGACATGGGGATTTGTAGCCATTGCGGGCGCCACACTGGTCGGCGCAAAAATGGGGTCTGACGCCGCGCAAGGTGCAGCGGAAACTCAAGCCACCGCTGCAACAGCCTCGGGGGATGTGTCTGAGCGAATTGCAGATAAGCAGATTATTGCCAGCAAAGAAACCCTTGCCGCGCAACTGGCTGCGGATAAAGAAGCCCTTGATAAGCAACTTGCTGCACAGCAAACCACGTTAAATCAGACGCTGGCGGCTCAAAAAGCTGCTGCGGATGCTGGCAATACTGCTGCCGCGCAAGCCCTTGACAAACAACTCGCCGCGCAACAATCCGCGCTGGATCAAACGCTTAATTTGCAGCGTGAGATGTTTAACAAGCAAATTGAAAACCTGCGCTCGTTTAAAGAGGCGGGTGAAGCTGGTCAAGCACGATTGTTGGACCTTTTGGGTCTAAGCGCCAATAAAGACGCTCCCGGCTACGGCTCGGCAACCACTGCGTTTAAAGTGGAAGGGTTTGACCCAAACACGCTGTTTGAGGAATTTAACGCTCAAGAAATGGAGCAAGACCCCGGCTATGCGTTTCGACTTGCCGAGGGTCAGAAAGCCATTGAGCGTTCGACTGCTGCACGAGGTGGTTTGCAATCGGGTGCGGCTCTCAAGGCTGCTGCGCGATTTGGTCAGGAAATGGGTTCGCAGGAATACCAGAACGCCTTCAATCGTTTTCAAGCCAACAAGGCATTTCAAGCGCAGGAATACGGTAACGCTTTTAATCGGTTTACCACTGAACGGCAAAATCTGTTAGCACCTTTGATGGCGTTGACTGCCAGTGGTCAAGCATCGGCGGCGGGTCAAGCTGCGGCTGCTGGCAACTTTGCATCCGGCGCATCGCAAGCTATTCAAAATGCAGGTGCGGGGGCTTCTACCGCGTATGGCAACTATGGCGCAACTGTGGGCAATATCGCCGCGCAACAAGGCGCAGGCGCATCTAACGCATACGGCAACTATGGCGCTGGTCAGTCTGCTGCATATAGCGGGTCAAACCAAGCGCGTCAAAGTGCTTATGGGCAACAGGGTGTGAATTTGACCAACATTTACGGTCAGCAGGGTGCTGGTCAGATCAATGCGCTGACTGGCGCAGCCAACGCACGGGCAGCAGGTCAGATCGGCTCGGCAAATGCGTTTAACAACGCTTTGAGTCAAGGCGTTGGCTTGTACGGCATGTACAACCAAAACCAGTTGATGAACAGATACATAAATAGACTGCCTCCGATTACCGGTTCTGACATGGCAATCAAGGAAAACATTCGTCAGGTCGGCGTGTTGGGTAACGGCCTTGGCGTGTACGAATACGAGTACAAGGCTCCATACAAAGACACATGGGGTCACGGTCAGCAGATTGGTGTCATGGCGCAAGAAGTTGCGCAAATCATTCCCGAAGCCGTCAGTGTTCACCCTGACGGTTACAAGATGGTCGATTACTCAAAAATCCACTGATTCAAGGAATAAACATGGCTCTCGACCCCAGCATCATCCTTGGCGCAAAGCCAGTACAGTTTGACTTATCTCAGTTTTCGCCAATCAATGCGCTGACGAGCGCCATGAAGTTAAAGCAACTTCAGCAAGAAGGCGACATTAACGCTTTGAATCTTAGGGAACGCCAAGGGCTGCAAGAGTATTTGAGCGGTGGCCGGGAAACGGAAGCGCCGAATCTCAGTTCACCCGAGGCCCGCACCATGCTTGCCACAAGATTTGGTGAAACAGGCCGCAAGGTTGCGACCAGTTTGACCGGCATTGACTCGGCCCAAGCCGCGATGCTAAAAGCGGAAACTGACGAGAGAGTGCGCAAGAACGCCCTAACTGTCTCTAAGACAGCGCAGTACCGCGACCTGTTGTCCAACGTAAACGACCAGCGTTCTGCGATCAAGTGGATTCAGTTGCAGCAAAACGATCCTGACTTGGCTGAATCCCCTATCGCCAAGGTTTCTATCATGGACGCCGCCCGTAGCATCCCCGCTGACCCCGATGGGTTTAACCAATGGAAGCAACAGGCTGCGCTGGGCATCACCAAGTTCATTGAGTTGAACAAGCCATCGACCATGCAAGTTAACCGCAGCGGCGCGACAGACGTTATCCAAACCCCAGGTTTGGGCGGCGCGCCTAAGACCGTTGGCACGTTTGCAGATGTGGCGTTGCCCCCAGCGGTAGAAGCGCAAAACATTCGGATTGGCCAAGCTACCCGCTCCACTACAAACGTGCAGTTGCCGCCCCAAGAAAAGGCCGAGCAGGCTGATCGCGGCAAGATGCTGGTCGCAGAGTACAACGACATCTCTAAGGCTGCCAAATTGGCCGCTAAGACGCTGCCGTCGCTTGACGCCAACTTGAACATCTTGAACAAAGGCTTTACGACTGGCTTTGGCACAGAAACCAAAGCCGCTGGCGCAAGTGTTTTGGCCGCGCTGGGCGTGTCTAACGCCGATAAATTTGCCACCAACGCGCAAATCTTTCAGGCAAAAGCCACAGAAGCTGTGCTGCAAAAGCAGTTGGAACAAAAAGGCCCGCAGACCGAGTCGGACGCAAAGCGTATCGACGCCGTGGGCGCGCAACTTGGCAAGACCACAGACGGCAATAAGTTCTTGTTGACCACCGCTAAAGAGCAGCTCAAGCGCGACATGGAACAGCGCAACTTTTATGATTCTTGGTGGAAAAAGAACAAGACTTACGATGGTGCGGAAGACGCATGGTTTGCTGGCGAAGGCGGCAAATCGCTGTTTGACCGCCCAGCACTCAGGCAGTACGCAGGCAAGCCACAAGACAGCGCAGCGCAGATTCCAACTGCCGCTACGCCCGCTCGTGCAGCGCCAGCAGCAGCCCCCAATCTCTCGCAAGAACGCGCAGCCGCCGCAGCAGCGATTGCTGCGGGGGCGCCCGCCGCTGCGGTACGCGCGCGATTTAAGCAAAACACCGGCCAGGAGTTTTAAATGGCTACTGGATACGACGATCTGATTCCCGCTAAAGCTGTATCTGGGTATGACGATCTCATACCAAGTCAATCATCGGGAATGCCTGGCCCCCGCAAAGAGCCAGGCTTTCTGACGCAGCTTGGCCGCAGCGCTGCCTCGCTGGCTGACGTTACCGTGGGCGGCGTGCTGCCTGCGGTTGTGCAGCAAGTGGGCTACCCGCTGGCGCGTCTGGGCCGTTCACCCGAGCAGGCGCAGGCGGCTACCGCACGTTTGGTCAGCGCAGTCGAGTCGCCAGTGGGCAAAGCCTTTGGCGTCACCGGCACGCCTGAATACCAGCAAGAGGCTGGCCGTCAAGTGCTGGATTTTATTGGCCAGAACTTCCAAAAAGGCGCAAAGTGGATCGCCGAGAAAACCGGCCTTCCACAGTCCGACGTGGAAAACTACATGGGCACCGCGACTGTCGCCGCGCCTGCTGCCGTCAAGCCCGTGGCAAAAGCGGTGCGACAAGTTGCCGCGCCTGCAATTGAGAAAGCAGTCATCGGCGCAAAGATGCCGTTTGAACCTATGCTTCAAGCCCGCCGTGAGCGTCAATCGGCAGAAGACTACGCCCGTGGCCCGCAGATCGACGCCGCTGCCGACGCGCAGCGTCTGGGTATTGTGCTCAACCCAACAGACATCCAGCCTACCGTTGGCCCTAAGCTAATGTCGATGGCCGCTGGCCCCCGCGCACCTGAAGCGCTGGCCAACGCCAACAAGAATCAAGTGCGTAAAGTGGCGCTTGGCGACATGAACTTGCCAGAGACTACGCAGCTCAACAGCCCAAAGGCGTTCCAGCAAGCCCGCGCACAGGTAGCTGCACCTTACGAGCAAGTTAAAAAGCTGCCGATCCAGCAGGCTGACGATGCGATGGTCCAGCGTCTGGAAGCGCTGCGCACAGACTTGGACGTTATTGGTGCCAAAGAGTACGCACCCGCCATCAGCAAGATCGTTGACGACGCTATTGCAAAGACGCAAACCGGCCTGACCGGTGAGCAGTTGCTCAAAAACATCAGTGTTCTGCGCGAGCGAGCACGCAAGACGTACAACAACAAAGCCGCAACGACAGAAGCGCTAGACATCGCCGACACCAACCTCAAGGTGGCAACTGAGTTGGAGTCGATGATCGACAACAGCATCTTTAACCCTAAGTTGTTGGGTGAGTTCCGCGACGCACGCCAGAAGATGGCGCGCACATACGCATATGAGGGTGCAACAGACCTCAACACCGGCATGGTGGACGTGGGCAAACTGGCACGGATCACATCCAAAGACAACGCCCTGACCGGCGACATCGCATCGCTTGGCCGAATCGCGGGTAACTTTCCTGACGTGTTCAGCGGTCAGCCTACGCCTGGCTTCTTGAGTGCGCCCCGCTTGAGCCGGTCTGGTGCATTTGGTGCTGCGGGCGCTTTGGCCGGTTCGCAGTTTGGCCTGACAGGTTCTATCTTGGGCGGCGTCTTGGGTGGCGCGGCTGGCGAAACAACAAGCGCCTTGGCCGCTCGTCGGATGGCCTCGCCTGACTACCAAGCTGGCTTGACCCTGCGCGACGCGCGTATCCCGGTCAACCAGTTGGCCTCGTCGATGCAGCCCATCCCGCAAAGCAACGCCTTGGTGCCCTACCAAGCGCCCGTGGAAGTGCTTGGCCCCGGCGAAGGCCCGTACCGGCCCAACTTCACGATGCAGCCCAACCAATATAGCCGCGTTGTTCCCGGTACGCCCGAAGCGCCACTTAATCGGCTGGCCTACGACCCTAACGTGCCGGTTCAAGGTCAGCCTCGCGCATTTGAGATCATGCGCGAACGCGAGCGTGACCTGTCTATGAAGCAAGGCCGTCAGGCCGAGCAGCAAGTTGCCGCCGCCGAGGCCGCTACGCGCCGCCCTACCAGCGGTGCTGTGGAGATGCAGATCAACCCGCTGACCGGGTTGCCCGAGATCGCTACCGGTATCAAAGGCGCTACGCCAGCCACGTTCCAAGACTTTGGCACCTCGCTCAAGTCGGCTACCGACAAGGCCACAGCAGGCCGCATGTTTGATCTGACCGCAGCCGAGAAGGTTGCGTTTGACAAGACGCGCGTTGACCTGGCTGAAGTCGTGTCCGGCATGAAAACGCTGGACGACAAAGCCCTTGCGGCCAAGATGCAAGACCGCGCTTGGGTGCAAGACGCCATTACCAAAGCGCAGCAGAAGGCGCGGGCATTTGACGAGGTCGCATCTCGCGCAGCCACCGAGCGCTTGCGCCAAGACGCCATGATGAAGCGCGAGCAGATGATGGACTTGCTGGAGACGCTTGAGGGCCAGTTCGGCAAGGCCCGCCCGGTCAAGACCGGTGGTCAAGGCCCGAAGACCCGCGCTTTTCAGCGCAACATGCTGCGCCCAGAGGGTGATGAGATTCAAAACGCATTGGTGAAATGATGAACACTATCGACGCCACAGACGCCCGTCTGTCAACACACGAGGAAATCTGCGCCCTGCGGTACGAACAGATTAACGCCAGGCTCAAACGCATTGAAGGCATCCTGATTAAGACTGCCGGGGTCATGATCTTGTCAATGGCAGGGACAATCTTCTCGGCTGTCTGGATTTTCAAGTGAAAGACTGGGCCGTTAGCTTTATTGCTGCGGCCCTTTTGGTTGGGCTTGTCATCTGGTGCGCCTACATTGTTATACCGTTGTTGAGGTGAAATATGTTGGCAGAAATTGCCGCCGCCAATGCGGCCTTTGCAGTAATAAAAGGCGCTCTGGCAAACGGCAAGGAGTTGCACCAGCTTGGCTCACGGGTCTTTGATTACTTCGACAACAAGGCCAAAATTCAGGAGTCTGTCACCAAGAAGGGCGGCGGGTCTGACCTTGAAGAATTCATGGCCTTGGAGCGGCTTAGACAGCAAGAGGAAGAATTGCGGGAGCGCATGGTCTACGCTGGCCGTCCGGGAATGTGGGGTGACTGGCAAAAGTTCCAAGCCCAAGCCGCCCGTAAGCGCCGGGAAGATGCCGAAGCTGCCAAGCGCGAGAAGGCCCGTAGGGCGAAGCGACTTGCAGAACTGACCGAGTACATCGCCATCGGCATGGCGTCCGTGGTCTTGGCAGGGCTGCTAATCTACGGCATCGTGATTTACTTTAAATACATCCGATGAGTGACGAGAAGCTGAACGCCAACACAACGCTCGACAAAGTGCTCGGGTATGTGGACTCGCCGTTCAAGCTGTTTGCTATCTTGATCATGGGCGTGGTGGCCTTCGCTGGCTACTTCCTGTGGCAGAACCAGACCTTCATGCTGGACGCATACAAGGAGTCCAAGAAGCTACCGGAGATCAACACCAACCGGGCCGATGACGCCAGTTCGATGCTGCTTAAGAAGACCGGCGCTACGGTGGTTGCTGTGTTCAAAGTCAACCCCCTGTTCAACAGCCGGGTGCTGTACCGGGCCTACACCAAGGACGGCAGGGACAAGACGATTGAGGACATTGACGTGGGGCTGTTCAGTCAGAACTCAGCCAACAACTCGGACGTGGTGCGGCTGATGACCAACGAGATTCCCTGCGGGGAATACCGCTACGCGCAGTCCGAAGTGGGGCTGTGGTATCTGGAGAAGGGTGTGGGGTTCACCTGCCGGGTCAGCGTTCCACCGGACAGTCACAGGTTTGTGGGCCAAGTCACGGTGGGCTGGGCAGAGCAGCCGCAAGACCTGCAGCAAGTAAAATTTATGCTGGAAATTGCCAGCGCAATGCTAACCAAAAGGGGTAACTGATGCTTTCACTCATTTCAACTCTCGGGGGTCTGCTGATCTCCGGTCTTCCAAAGCTGCTGGAATATTTCCAGAACAAGGCTGACCAAGCACACGAACTGAAGTTGGCCGCTGTCCAAACAGAGCGTGAACTGGCGCTGGCTGCTGCTGGATTTGCTGCACAGGCCAAGGTCGAGGAAATCCGCACCGAACAGGTGGCAATGGAAACTGACGCCCGAATGACCGAGGCAGCGCTGGCGCATGACGCCAAGGTACTTGAGAAGGCCAGCAAATGGGTGTCCAACTATGTGGGCACTGTGCGCCCCACAGTGACCTACATTTTTGTTTTTGAGTTGGTGGCAATCAACGCCTTCATGGCTTGGTATTTGTACCAGCACCCAGGCTTGGTCACCAGCATTGATGACGTGATCCGCTACTCGGACTTGATCTTCTCCAGCGACGAGATGGCCATGCTGGGCGGCATCATCGGGTTCTGGTTTGGTAGCCGCCAGTGGAGCAAGAAGTGAAACTGGGCAAGGCAGGTGAAGACCTAATGCACAGGTACGAGGGCTTTCGCTCTCGGCCCTACCTTTGCCCAGCGCATATCTGGACGATTGGCTACGGCCATGTTCTGTACCAAGAGCAAATCAGGCTACCCGTGGTGCGCGTAGAGGGCAAAGAGACGCCCATGATCCGCAAAGAGTACCCATTAAAACCGGAGGACAACCGTGTTTGGACCAAGGAAGAAATCAACGAACTATTCCGTGTTGATGTCGCGTATTTTGAACGTGGTGTTCTTCGACTTGTTCCCGGCGTATCTGGGCGTCAAGGCAGCTTTGACGCTCTGGTCTCTATAAGTTTTAACTTCGGCTTGGGCAACCTCCAGAGGTCCACCATCCGAATGAGAGCGAACCGTGGCGACTGGGAGGGTGCAGCCGAGGCGTTCAGGGTTTGGACCAAGGGCGGCGGTAAAGTGCTGCCCGGGCTGGTCAAGCGCCGAGAGGCTGAGATTGCGCTGTTCTTGTCTTGACGATTGACCGGGCCTTGCGCATCCTGAGTTCTTCCTCAACAATGAACAGGGCTTGCTCCATCTCCCTGACGGTGCAGTCGTCAAGTTGACTGTCGTGCAGGTCCATGATCAGCTTTACAGCGGTCATCTCTGGTCCAGTGAACAAGAACGACCCCTTCTCATAGCCGCGCACACCCATCGCATAGACGGCGTCTTGCGCGGCCCTGATCTCCTCTGCCCAGTCGCGGCCCAGATCGTCACGTATTCGGATCAACGCTTCGCTCATGTTGACCGCCGAGATCAGCACATCAACGTGTTCCCGTGTGCCATTGCCCATTAGGATCATGTTAAGAGAATTGTGATTTTTTAACTTGAGTGCAACACCAGCAGTAGGCAAAGTACCAACCTTCTTCATCCCGGCAACAATCCAGGATAAGTTGTCGTAACGAACGCCACGGGGTTTGTATTTGCTTTTCTTTTTCATATCTCGTGCTTGTTCAGTTGTGGTTTGACACTTGGATGCGCTCTGCTGTGGATAGAGAATTGTTTGTAAGCAACAATGTTCTCTTCCTTGGTCAAGTTCTCGTAGACCTGAGTCTTCTTAGGACGGAAATAAACGTCTTTGACGAACATGCTGGGCTGCGGATTTTGTTTCCACAGAAACGGGGAAGTTGGGGGGCATTTGCATTTCATTTGAATCTCACGCTAAAAGCATTGCATCGGACGCATTTGTAAATCGGTTTATCAGGAACAGGCTCCCATCGGTGTTGGCATTCAATCATGTCTTCTCCTTGAGTAATGTGCCGATGATCTTGCTGCACCGGGTGCATTGGTACAGGTAGTGCGTGGGTATGCGGTACTTGATACCGAAATTGCTCGGCTCCCAGCGGTGTTTGCAGTTCATGTGTTGCTCCTTGCTCGGATGGCTTCAGCAACAATGTTCAACCACGTTGCCGTTATGTCATTGTTGGTTTCATATTCTTCACACACCTTTGCACACGCCTCACGCTCGTCAGCACGGACAAGCTCGGCAAAGCGGTCAAGTCCTCGCGCATATACCGGCCCACCTACCAACCCAGCCTCCCGCGCCATTTCAATTACAGTCTTCATGTGTTCTCCTTGATTGCATAGTCGTGGAATATCGCCCCCTTGCTTGCGTCACCAACCTTGCAAGACTTGACCCAGACGTTCTTGCCTGTTTTTAGCCTTCTCAGGTGGCCTCTGCGCTCATGCAGTCGGGGTGATGCGTGTGTGCCCCCTTTGGACTCTTGGCGGGGCTTAGATGGCTCAATCCACACCGTTGTCCAGTCGTAGGTTGGCAGCTTGCCTTGCTGTA